>ENA-ORBV01000869-ORBV01000869.1-microbial-mat-metagenome-genome-assembly--contig:-NODE-869-length-69034-cov-12.768464_pt1 | contig 69034 bp, 66 predicted proteins | sample MGYA00237777_ERZ505514 | MGnify/ENA primary metagenome ERZ505514 (study PRJEB26160, sample SAMN06269048) | microbial mat metagenome | isolation source: Oligotrophic lake microbial mat | place...
AGTCTCGTGGGCTCGGAGATGTGTATAAGAGACAGAACTTATAAACTTATAAACTTATAAACTTATAAACTTATAAGCCCATAAGCCTATAAACCTATAAACTTATAAACTTATAAGCCCATAAGCCCATAAGCCCATAAGCCTATAAACTTATACACCTATAAACTTATAAGCCCATAAGCCCATAAGCCCATAAGCTCATAAGCCCATAAACTTATAAACCCATAAACTTATAAACCAAAACCACTACATTGTCAAATCAATGTCAACCGCAACAACCGTGACTACGCTCACAACAATTACTCCCCTTTGAAAGCTCTCGTCATATCCGGAGGAGGAGCCAAGGGGGCATGGGCAGGAGGCTTTGTTGAGTTCCTGTCAAAGGAAGCCGGGATGAACTGGGATATACTGATTGGTTCATCGACTGGGAGTCTGCTGGTGCCGCTGATAGCAGTAGATGCCTTTGAAGATCTCAAGAGAGCATACACCACAAGCCATCAAAAGGACATATTTAGTAACTGCCCTTTTCTCCTGCGCAAATCAGAAGATGGTTTTAAAGCGAGTTTCAATCACTTCCGTATTCTCCTGCAGTTTATACAAGGCCGGAAAACATTTGGGGAGAGCAGGAATCTTAAACATCTGATCAGCAGGGCATTTCCGGAGAAGACATGGGAAGCACTACAAGCTAGCGGCAAACAGGTTATTGCCACAGTGTCCAATCTCACACACAATCAGGTTGAGTATAAGTATGCCCGCGATTGCACCTATGAAGATTTCTGCGACTGGATCTGGATGTCCTGTAATCTAGTGCCTTTCATGAGTCTCGCGATCAAAGACGGATGCGAATATGCAGATGCAGGATTCGGTAATCCTATCCCTATACAGGAAGCGATTAGTCTAGGCGCTACTGAAATTGATGCCATCGTCCTCCAGCCGAGACACAAAGTCAATACTTCTCCTCCGGCCACTAATGCCTTTATGCTGATGCTCAAAACCTTCAATTTTATGCAAAACCAACTCGCTCATGATGATATCCAGATGGGCCTTTCGGAATCCCGACTTACAGGCAACCGGACCAGACTCATTCATACACCCATAGAACTCACAGACAATAGTTTCATCTTCGACCCCAGTCAAATGCTCAAATGGTGGGACATGGGATATGCACATGCAGAGAAAATGTTCAAGGATGGATTCTGGGATACAGGCCGATGATGACAACGGATCTAAACCTTTGATAGATTTGCATTATCTTTTGAACTGAAGACATTGATTCAACTCCAACTGTGAACCATATGCGCGCTGATGCTCAGTATCTTTTTGCCCGGGAAGTGGTATTTCCACCCTTACCCTTTGATATCAGCCTTAGCCTGGAGCACGTCTTCAGATTTTGGGAGGAGAAGGCAGCGAATGGATCCTCTTCTGAGCAAATTCATAGTAAGGCAGTCCTTGGTGCAGTAGCTGATTTTCCAATCCTGCGGGGATTAATCACTGACCTGGATATTGTTGAAGCGCATAGTCATGAGATCAATTTATTACTATCCGCCATCTTTCCGGATATACTTGATGATAGTGAAGCAAAATCAGCGAGTTTACCTTTTCTGCCGGTATTGTTCAATTTGTCGAAGAAACTTAAATCGATTTTTAGTAAGGCAGGACCGGATTACAAGATCAGGTTGAAGAATTTTGGAGAAGATGAATTGTACAGGTTTGCCTGTGCCCGTGTGATCGAGAGTATCTACAATGTCCCGGTGGATTTTAAGCATCCGCGTAAAGTGGATATCCCCGACCTGGAGCAAGGGTTCATGCGGCATTTCAAAGCGATCACAACAAATGATTTTTCGACGATCAAGCCAAAGGCGAATGCCATTCCACTTTCTCCGGAGGACATCCAGATGCTCATCAGCAACTGCGATGATTTTGCCTTGTGGCGAAAGATGATTCCGCCCGGTACCTATACCTATGAAGGAATTCATGTCGTTACCTTCTTTGATCAGACGCAGGAAGAATCCTTGTCTGAATTGAAGCGCCTTCTGTTGGAAAGTAATGCCCTGCAGGACCATACCATCCTTGATCAGGTTGAGCAACAACTGGCGCAGTATCTCAATATTGGAAAATTTGATATCGGGTTTGATGCCTTCGATCAAAACGGCTGCCTGATTCGAGCACTGCATGGTTCAGCGACCTCTAGCAGATTGCTGGAGGATACATTTGAATCCTCTGTTGACGATTGGTTTTGTGATCCTTCCTTTGACGGACTGCTCAAGAGAAGGGAGATCCATGCTGTCTCCAATGTGAAGGAAATGATGGCATCTCCATCTGATTTTGTCAAGCGGATGTACAACAAGGGAGTAGGAAGTTTCATTGTAGCGCCGCTGATCCTTGATAACAAGATCATCGCATTTATCGAATTGACCTCAGCACGTCACGGGGTGTTGAATTCTATGGTGGCTGCCAAGCTTAATAATGTATTGCCAATGTTCAGTATGGTGGTAGGCAGAGCGATTGATACGCACCATATGAAACTGGATGCGATCATTCAGGATAAGTTTACTTCATTGCATCCTACAGTCAATTGGAAATTTATAAAAGCTGCAGAAGCTATTTTTCAGGAGGAGCTGACTGGGAAGCCGGGTGATACAGATATTGTCTTTCAGGATGTATATCCATTGTATGGACAGTTTGATATCCGCGGCTCCTCTGATGCGCGTAATGGTACCATCCTTGCTGACCTGAAAGAACAGTTGGAGCTCGCGAGTGAAGTCATAGAGCAGGCACTCAAATTGCAGAAGCTTCCTATCTATGAACAACTTTCCTTCAGAATCAATCAATTCAAAAGTTCACTCGGCGACACCTTACGTGCTGGTGATGAAGTGAAGATCATCGACTTTGTTCGCCGCGAATTGGATCCGGCCTTCCATTACCTCATGACGCAGGACAAACTCAAGGGTGTGGTCAATCGTTACCTCAGTCAACTAGATCCGAAGTTGGGGATCGTCTACAAAGAGCGAAAAGAATATGACCAGTCTGTCAACCTGATCAATGAACGGATATCAGAGTATGTCAACCAACAGCAGGTGTTGGCGCAGGGTATGTTCCCTCACTATTTTGATAAGTTCAAAACGGATGGCGTAGAATACAATGCCTTTATCGGTCAGTCGCTGGTCCAGAACAAAGTGCTGGATCCGATACACCTTAAAAACCTGCGCCTATGGCAAATGCTGGTGGTGTGCGGGGTGGAGAACATACATCAATCGTATAAGCATGAATTACCGATGCCGTTAGATATAGCATCCCTTATCCTGGCTTATGGCAATCCTATGGCGATTCGCTTCCGACAGGATGAAAGGAGATTTGATGTAGATGGCGCGTACAATGCGCGCTATGAGATACTCAAAAAACGGATTGACAAGGCGCATATCAAGGGTTCGGAAGAGCGCCTCACCCAGCCCGGCAAATTATCGATCGTCTACAGCCAGGATTGGGAAGCAGATGAGTGGTTACAATACATCCAATACCTGCAATCAACTAATTATCTAGATACTAATCTTGAGAGTGTTCACCTCGAAGACTTGCAAGGTGCAACAGGGCTGCAGGCTTTCAGAGTGGGCTTTAGGTATGAAGAGTCGCCGGAGGAGTTGATCAGGGAGATGATGAGGGAGGTAGTTGCGTAGGGCAAGGGGCTAGCAGGGAGCAGGTCGAAGCGCAGCCTAGATCGCGCCCTGCACCGGTAGCAGAAGATATAGAGTATTTAAGAAAGTTGTGACCTTTTCTATTGGTCATTCGCAATGAAAATCAGAAACAATCAAGTCATATTTGCCGTCTTTATAATAGATTATTTGGGCAATTCCCGAGGAATTAAATCTGTATTCGCAAATTAAGTCTTCAATGGTTGAGTGTCTAAAGAATTGATTTGGATATTTACTTAGATATGTCGAATTTGTTACACTTGTTTTTTTGAAGAAGTAAACTTTGCGTTCACTTTCAGATATTTCCAGATCAATAACATTTGGCTCGAGCGTAGTACAAACAAAGCTATCAATTTGGCTTGTGTGTTTGGGGTTATTTCGGAAGTTTGATACCAAATACCATTTCTCATTTTCTTGAGGTTAGCCAAAGCCTTCGACTTCCCTCTTCTCCATTAATTCAAATGATTCAAACTTAATTTCAGATTTATTTCTAATACTCAAAATATATACAATGCTAGCCGCAAGTGCCAATACAATCATCGAAAGAACTACATTTTTAGTCATCTTTAAGGCGTAATATCTCCACTTATTAGAAATACATTTCTTACTCAGGTATGAAAAGGCACAAATCCTTTTTTGTTTTGTAACATCCACCATGCTCCGAAACCGTCATGCCAAGCTTGATAAACTAACGCATCTTTTTTATCAAGACCAAAGTAATCATCGATATCAAATATTACGGATGCACTCCAAGTTCCATCATTTTGGTTAAAATTGTAATCAAGTAATTCGACGGTAGTGTGCATGAAGCACAATATATTATCGTTAGAAATGTAAAAATAGTGAGTTTGGGAAATCGTTGCTAGGTTCATGATTTTTTTTTGTTGGCGTTAGGGCAAATATAGGAGGAGAATTTATACCAAAGAGAAGTTTAACAAATATGGATTTAACATGTTGATATTAATTGAATTTATATCATATTTGCGGTTCTTATTTGATATTCTCTTTTTTACAATTAACCTAGATGGGATTTCAAATATTTTAACTAACAAAACTTTGTTTAAAGGTAATTCCTACGCCGAATTCCTCGCCGCATTAATAATCCCCGGCATCGTCCGTGTCACCAGCTTTCTGTAGAGCGCTTTCAAGGTTTGATCATGTTCGCTATCGCCCAGGTGATTGATGTGTAGCAAGGCGTATTGCTGGATAGTCAGCAAGGGCAATACGATATCTTCCCGCAGATGGATCGATTCCCGGATAGTTTCATGACCCAACAATTGCCTTTCTCCGGTGGTTTGAATCAGAAGCTGTTGTGACCGTTCAAACTCTTCATGGATCATGTTCCAGATCTCATTGAATTCAGGATCATGCGAAAGGTATTCTGTCAGCGGGAAATAGCACTTTGCCAGTGACTGCATGCTATTACCAACCAGCGTCTGAAAAAATCTGGACTCGTGGTACAGATCTTTCACTGCCTTGTCGCGACCTGAGGAATTCAACTTTTGCAGCGCAGAACCAAAACCATAATAGCCGGGAACGTTTTGTTTCAACTGGCTCCATGATCCAACAAACGGAATGGCTCTCAGACTTTCAAGTGTCAGCTTGCCACCACCGCGCTTGTCGGGACGGCTACTGATATTGGATTCTCCGTAGTACGACAAGGTTCCGTTTTCCTGGAGGTAGGTGAGGAAATCAGGATGAGATTTTAACTCAACATACGATTGATATGCCAGATCAGCCATCTCTGTGATGAGACTCCTTTGTCCTTCAGTCAGGCCGGGTGTCCTCTGCGGATAGAGATCGTTTTCAATCCCTGAGGTGAGCAGTTGCTCAATGTTGTAGATCGCCAGATCCTTGCTCCCGAAGTTGGAACTGATCGTCTGCCCCTGTATCGTCAATTGTATTTCTTTATTCTCAATCGATGGGCCCAGCGACGAATAAAACTTGTGCGTATTCCCGCCTCCTCTTGCAGGCGGACCTCCACGACCATCAAAAAAGATCACTTTGACACCATTGGCTCTCGATATCGCAGTCACTTCTTCCTTGCAAGTATAGATGGACCAATTGGCTTTAAGGTATCCACCATCCTTGGTGCCGTCAGAGAACCCAAGCATCACCGTTTGTACTTGATCCCTCGCTTTTAGATGCAAAGCATATGGTCCAAACGAATACAATTCCTGCATCACCTCCGCTGCGGTGCCAAGATCATCAATGAATTCAAATAATGGAACTATATCAATGTCCTGTTGATCATTTCCATGGATCCACCTCATCAATATCTGAATCGAAAACACATCCAATGCATGACGTGAATTGCTGATGACGTACCGATGACATGCTTTGGTACCATTTGTCATCTGAATTTTCTTAATAGCCTGCATTGATCTGATGATATCAATCGATGTAGGGTCTGTAGTCACGGAAGCATCAATGGACCAGGTTAAGGATTCCAGGTATTCCATTTTATCATGAATACTTTTCAACCGGTACGCGTCCAATTCCTGCTGACCTGCTTTTACTAGAATCACTTCTTCGACCAGCGCCTCGTGCTTGCGACTTTCCTGACGGATGTCGAGTGAAGCAAAATGAAATCCAAACAGGGTTACTTTTGTGATAAAGTCATCTAACCCATTAGCAAACAGGTTATCATGCTGCTCTTTAAGTATAAGTCGCAATGCACGCAGCTCTTCAGCCAGTGCATCTGGTCCGCTATATCCATTGACATCGTCAAATAATGTCTTGCCTAATTTTTCTCCAATGGCCGTGATTTGTTCATACACCCGCTGAAAGGTGAGACGCCGGCGCAGTTTATGAACATCCGCTATGTAACAATTGAGAATCGCTTTGCGCAACTGAGCTGCGGTCTCCAATGTAATCTCCGCTGTTACATTCGGATTGCCGTCGCGATCACCTCCCGGCCAGAAGCCAAGATCAATGAGGTCTTTACGTGGTAGAGGTATCTGAAGGGTGTCTTCAATCTTGGTCACGATCTCCGGTACGGCATCATAGAATACTTTTCGCAAAAACCAGATCAGGCTTTTCGCTTCATCCAGCGGCGTCGGTTTTGTACGATTGACAAACGGAGTTTTACCTAATTGAAGCAGCAGGTCATTGACTTCGAATATCCGGTTGTCTCTAATCGCTGACGATAGATCAGTGATGATCCCCAGCACTGTACCCGGATAAAATTGTGTCGGATGCGCAGTGAGCACTATGCGCAGACGATATTCCTCGAGCTTGTGAAGTAATGATTCGCTCAACCCATTGGATTGAGCTTTGGTGACCATATCATATACCGTCCCCGGACCGTCCAGATCATTTAGCTTATCAAAAGCAGCTTCTTCGACTGCATCAAAGAGCACAACCTGCCGCTCGATGTATTTGATAAAATTGAAAAGGAGATCTGTCTTCTCGTTTTCTTCAGCACCGGTTAGATATTCCTCAAAGAAAGCATCGATAATCTCTTTCGGACTCCCTCCTTTATGGTAACTCGTCTGACAGAGTTCGGACAGCAATGGTAAAAGGATCCCTGTCTGATGGATGAGATCAAAGGGCAGTCTTAGAAACAAGCTATTGAACAGGTGGTACTTCGTCCCCACATGCCTGTCAAATTTTTTAAGCGCGGTCTGATCCATATGTCTTTCAAAGATACCAGCGATTTCCGTTACATGGCTGTAACTTGCGGCAACAAATGGATTGGGATTCAACGATAAAAGGGTTTATAACATACCTCACATTAGAAAAGGGGTTGTCCGGCCACAGCATTGAAGCCTATGCCAGGGATGTCCGACGCATTGCTTTGTACATGACAAAGGATCTTGGTGTCAATTCACCTACTGCTGTTACGTCTCATCAGATTGAACAGTTTCTGCATGTACTCAACGAAGTGGAGATCAGTCATCGAACACAGGCCAGGATGTTGTCCGGAATTCGTGCTTTCTATCAATACCTGATCCTGGAAGACATGCTCGCTGCTGATCCGACTGAACTAGTCGATAGCCCAAAGACAGGTCAGTATCTTCCTGAGGTCCTCAGTTATGAAGAAATCCGTCGCATGATCGACAGTATCGACAAGAGCCATCCGCAAGGTGTGCGCAATGTCGCCATCATCGAGACATTGTACGCCTGCGGACTTCGTGTTTCAGAACTCACAGGATTACGCATCAGTAATGTCTATCCCGATATGCAGATCATCCGCGTCATCGGAAAGAATAATAAAGAACGCCTCGTACCCATCGGACAGGAAGCCCTTCTCCAGATCAAGATGTACCTCGAAGGTGATCGCAACCGCATGATGAATATCGACAGCACATCGAAAGACATCCTGTTTCTCAATCGCCGCGGCAAAAAATTATCCCGCGTCATGATCTTCAATATCATCAAAGACACCGCTTCACTTGCCGGCGTCACCAAGACGATATCACCGCACAGTCTGCGACACTCCTTTGCCACACACCTCGTCGAAGGCGGCGCTGATCTTCGCGCCGTGCAGGAGATGCTTGGTCATGCGTCCATCACCACCACTGAGATATATACACATCTCAATGCCGATTATTTGAGAGAAACGATTAATGCGTTTCATCCACTTAATCGAGGGTTTGAGTAAAGAATTCCGAGAAAGCGGGTCCCTGAACTTGCCGAAGGGTAGAAATCAAATAATTTCCCCCGCTCCTTTGCGCCATGGGGCCAGGAGCCCCGGCGCAAGGGAGCGAGAGGAGGTACTCCCTGAATTCCCTTCGACAAGCTCAGGGACCCGATAGATGGGGAGCGAGAGGAGGTACTCCCTGAATTCCCTTCGACAAGCTCAGGGACACGATAAAAAGGGATCTACCCGCCTGATCCTTTCAATACAGATATATTTGCTCCATGTTTTTCCAAAAACACCCTTTTTCCTTGCTCTGGGCCATAACAGCGGTGTGCCTGGCTTCGTGTGCTGCACCAAAGACCCCGACCGGCGGGCCGGTGGATGCGGCACCGCCTGTCATTATACAGGAGGAATCGACACCTAACCAACAAACCAATTTTAAAGAAGATGAAATCATCATCACCTTTGACGAGTGGTTTACGATCAAGGATATAGCCTCTCAGTTGGTGATATCTCCGCTGATGCCTGAGCAGCCGGTAGTCAAACAAAAAGGAAAATCTATCATCATCAGTCTCCCTGATAGTCTCAGAGAAAAAACAACGTATACGCTCAATTTCGGTAGCTCGATTGCTGATCTCAATGAAGGCAATGTGCTGGAAAATTATGCATTTGTTTTCTCGACCGGAGATATATTGGATTCCGTCAAGATGAGCGGTAAGGTGACAAACGCTGTTACACTTGTGCCAGCGGAAGGGGTGTGGGTAATGTTGTATCCCGTCGGCGAAGACAGTGCCGTATATAAACGCAAACCGGAATATGTGGCCAAGACAAACAAGGAAGGTAAGTGGTCCATGTCAAATATCCGTGCTGATTCATTTAGCGTTGTAGCACTTAAAGATGACAACCTCAATTTTCTATATGATCAGGACACGGAGTTGTTCGGATGGATAGATTTCAACATTTATACACTGAGACCTACCTCATTGCTTCCAGAGATTATGGTTTTTCCGAAGGAGCGACAACTATTGATCCGTGATGTGATTCATGTAAGACCAGGATGGATCAAAGTGATCGTGGACGGACCGATACCGAAACAGGTGCCACGCTTTAATCCGGAAGTGGAAGGAAGTGTTACTGCATGGGATGGCGATACGTTGCATGTCTGGTATAAGCCAGTGAAAAATTATTTTGGAGAAGCTATTCTGTCTGAGGATACAATACGCATTCGTATAGCTCCAGGTGCTTCACCTGTTTCCTTGCCTTTGCGTATAAGTGCACTCACGGGACGATTGCATCCATTGAGTTCCGCACAGTTTGGGGTTACGGTTCCATTTGACATGATAGACACTTCACTGATAATGCTCAAACATGATTCGCTCGGTGCATTACCATTTACGTTGCAACGGGATTCGGTCAACAATAGAACTTTATCAGTTTCCGCTGGATGGAAACCATTGTCAAGATATACTATTACCTTTTTACCCGGTGCTGTTACAGATGTCTGGGGAAGGGTGAATGACACCATACGACATTCGATTATCGTCAATGCCATAGATCAGTTTGGTGATTTCACCATGATCGTGGAGGGTCTTGACTCCACCCAGAATTATGTGTTCTTAGTAAAATCGGGTGAATTGATAGCAGCGCGATTTATTATTGAAAAGCAATCCTCTGCTCAGCTAAAAAAGCAGAGTATTGCGCCAGGTAAATACATCATTGAAGTATTCGAAGACCTGAATGGAAACGGAATATGGGATTCTGGTGATTATCATACTCGCCGGCAACCTGAGCGTAAGATGTTTTTTACGCCGGATGCCATGCGGGCAGGGTGGGAGTTGGAAACCAAAATCACCTGGCAGTAGGCAACATTTGCCTGTGCGCAACATCTCGGGTAGCCAATGAGTTACACAGATGCAAGATGTGAAGCGTATTTTGTGCCCTCAAGGAAAGATTCAAACGACAAGACATGAAATTGTGGACAGATAGCCTGGTTAAGTTTTATGGCCGACGTAAAGTCGTGGACCAGGTCTCTATTGAGGTATCCCAGGGTGAAATCGTTGGGTTACTGGGCCCAAATGGTGCCGGTAAAACAACTACTTTTTATATCACGGTCGGATTTATCAAACCAGCTGAAGGCCATGTATATCTTGACAAGACGGAGATTACAGACCTCCCGATGTATAAAAGAGCCAGGCTGGGTGTTGGCTATCTTCCACAGGAAGCATCCGTATTTCGTAAACTCACGGTAGCTAACAATATCAAAGCTGTACTGGAACTCACTAGCCTTAATCGTGCGCAGCAAGCTGAAAAGCTTGAATCTCTGATCGGTGAATTTGGCCTTGAAACGGTGCGCAACAATATCGGTGACAGTCTTTCCGGAGGGGAGCGACGCCGCACAGAGATCGCACGAGCGCTGGCTACGGATCCCAAATTTATATTACTCGATGAGCCGTTTGCAGGAATCGATCCTATAGCTGTAGAAGATATCCAGCATATCGTAGCTGCTTTGAGAACTAAAAATATCGGGATTCTCATCACTGACCATAACGTGCGGGAGACCCTCTCTATCACAGACAGAGCTTATCTGATGTTTGAAGGTAAAATCCTGAAGACCGGTACCGCCGAAGAACTTGCTGCTGATGAAATGGTGCGAAAGGTGTATCTCGGGCAGAATTTTGAATTAAAAAGAAAGGTCAGCTGATGAAACAGTTTTTGTTTTGCTGCGGCATCGTCCTTCTCCAGGTTTCCTGCACCACCCGCCCTGTTTCACCATCCAAAGCAAGTCGCAGGGCAATAGATACTGTTTTTCAGCAGAAGGTAATTGCTCTCCAGCCAACGATTGACTCGCTATGCACTCACATTAAGGACAGTGTTTACAAAGTAGCTGTGGATTCGATATTGAATGAACGTATGACAGATATGAACGAATTGGTCGAATGAACTTCCGCATACAACATATCAAGCTGATGAGTGTGATGCTCATTGCTGTTTCCTGCTCCAAGGAGGTCAGCCAGGACGACCTCGTCACGTCTGCTGTCGAAATTAAACTTGAGCAATGGAAAATCTCACAAATGGCTGCCTGCAAGGATATTGCATACACCAGGGCAGAAGCCTATGTTGATTCACTCTTACTGGTTACTTCTCTGGACACCAAACTGGATACCATTCCCAAACCCGTAAAACCTGTCAAGCCTGCGAAGCCCGGCTTTAAAACCAAACCCGATAGTGTGATCGTGGATCCGATTTATAAAAAGGAGTAAGGTGTGAGAAGTTAGCAACAAGAAGTTATTAACTAGCAGTTGGCGGTGATCGGCTACAGTCCGAAAAAAGTATCTGATTCAATTTCATTTGTTTCAAATGATTTTATCTGTCAGTGGATCTCTTCGTTTATTTGCGTATGTTTTTTTTCATTTGCTGAGCGGACGGTTGGTGAGCTGCAGCCCAAGGAAACGTAAGGAAGGTCGAACCAGTCAAAGCATCACTTTTTTCCCGGTTGCTGAGCGGACGGTTGGTGAGCTGCAGCCCAAGGAAACGTAAGGAAGGTCGAACCAGTCGAAGCATCACTTAACATCCTCCCAATACTTATAAAACTGTTTATTTATCTTCCCCACGCGCCATGAAGGGAATTTTTTATTTGATATTTTCAGAAATAAAATATTGATGCCTCCGCGAATAAAATCATTTGGAAAGGGTGCAGGCACTTTCTGCAGATACCGGTTGTACACCACGAGTGCATCCTGGGCATCGACTGCTGTCCGTTCAAAATAGAGATAGAAAAGTGGCTTCTCACTCAGGTCGGCTATAGCGATCCTTTCACCGTCCAGATTATAATAATCAGCAGTGTTGAGATTTCGGGCATCATAGTCGAAGATATACGCCACCTTAGAAAAATCATATTTGGTTTTAAAAGCTTCGATATAATCTGCAAGAAAGGTATCCCGTTCTTGAATGGTCTTATTGAGTTCTTTCTCCAGACGTGATTTGTTTTTTGGATCACCGGTTCTTCCGGCCATGGCGGTCAGGGTATCAATCTTGGATTTATAGGTTGGAAACCGGATGATCAGGCTCCCTTCTCTTAGTTCCTTGATCGAGTTGGTTGGCGTAGTCATCTGGCCATAGACGGGAAGGTACCAAATCGATGTTGAAATGCTGATGAGGGTAAGAATAAGTAGCTTGTATTCCTGTATCCTTGTTATCAAAGGGTTAACACTGCTCTTGAAGTCATTCATAGATTCTATTTTCGCAACGCGATAAAAATACAACCACCTTATGCATACCAGTGTAGATATAGAAGCGCTAAGTCAGGAGATATACAATGAAAGTGCGTTTGTAGACCGGATCATAGAGGCCAGCGGGCGGGTGATCGTCGGTCAGAACTATATGATCAGCAGGCTTGTCCTGGGATTGCTGGCAGACGGCCATGTACTCCTCGAAGGCCTTCCCGGATTAGCTAAGACACTTGCCATCAAAACATTAGCCTCGTGTGTGGACGGAAGTTTCAGCCGGATACAGTTCACGCCGGACCTCCTCCCCGCAGATATTATCGGGACCATGATCTACAATCCGTCATCAAGCCAGTTTACAGTCAAACAAGGGCCTGTCTTTGCCCAGTTTATCCTCGCAGATGAGATCAACCGTGCTCCAGCCAAGGTCCAAAGCGCCCTCCTGGAAGCCATGCAGGAGCGTCAGGTGACGATCGGAGGGGAGACCTTTAAACTGAAAGAGCCATTTCTGGTCCTCGCCACCCAAAACCCAATTGAACAGGAAGGCACCTATAATCTTCCAGAAGCACAGGTTGACCGTTTTATGTTTAAGGTCAAAATCGGCTATCCTGACCGTAATGAAGAACGACTCATCATGCAACGCAGCCTGACCGGTGAAACAAGCATTAAACTCCAGCCGGTCGTGCACCCGGAAGATATCCTCAAAGCTCGAAAGGTGGTTCGCAGGGTCTATATGGACGAAAAAATTGAGAATTATATCCTCGATATCGTATTCGCCACCCGACAGCCCGAAGCATCAGGACTTGCCAGGTTAAAGCCGCTCATTTCGTATGGAGCCTCGCCCAGGGCGAGTATCAACCTCATGATCGCTGCCAAAGCAATGGCGTTTATAAAGAGGAGAGCCTATGTCATCCCTGAAGATGTTCGCCAGATTTGTCCTGACGTACTCAGACATCGGATCGGCCTGAGTTATGAAGCTGAAGCTGAAAACGTCAGCCAGGAGGATATCATCAAAACCATCCTCAATAGTATTGAAGTACCTTAGGCCGCGTTTATGACCATGAAATATTCAATCATCATTCCTTTTTTATTGATCTGCCACCTCCTGACGGGACAGGCTCTTGCTGATGCGTGGATGGAATCTCAACTCGAGACCATCACCTGGCAGGAGTCCTACAAAGGCGTGCTGGCTGATTATCATCCCATCTCCCTGCAGTTGGCGTCTGATCACGTCCAGGTAGTAGGCTATCTAATTCATGCAGGTGACGGGCGAAAACATAAACTCATCGGTGACTGGAGTAAGACAGGACATTTCCAGCTTCAGGAACGTGATGAATATGATAGGCTTACAGGATATCTGACGGGGACCATTTCTAATGACCAGGTATTGATGAAATGGATGTCTGCTGATCAAAGCAGATTATTTGATGTCAAAGCTTTCCCGGAGAGATTGATAAAAATCAAAAACTTCAAGCCAGCAGCAGAGTGGATAGAGATCGCCGGCATACCGACCAGTTATATTTCTGTCCAGAAGATGGATTATGGGATCGTTTCAGGTATTGCCAATATCGGAGGTCATTATTCAAGGTTTGATGGTAATTGTCTGGATGGTACCTGTTCGATTTGGAAAACGATACTTCCAGGCCCTGATGGCGAACCGTGGAACCTGACGATGCGACAGAAAGACCTGAATCATTATAAAGCTTCGATCAATGGAGTTGAATCCATTGCTACCATAAAGTTTGTCACACCACTGGCTGTGAAATTATTTGACAACTCCACAGGTTTTCTGGATTTCACTTTCCCAAAGTTGGACAGTAAAGTTTATGATGTGTGGCTCCAACAGAAAATAGATTCACTATGGAATGTCGGAATCGAAAAGCTCCAGGCCGGCAAACAACCTGAAGATACAGAGCGCCTTTCTTACAGGACTTCCGGTTGGATTGAAATCGTGGATGAAGGAGAATCCTATGTCAGCGGCATGATCACGTATACTAATCCAGATGTTGTGCATAGAGAGACATTCCTCTGGCTGAAGAAGGAAGATGTCTTTGTACCCCAACAGGAATTGATGAATACCCTACAGGAAATAGCCTCTGCGTCAGCCTCTGCGATCAGCACCGATCCTTTTATTGAAGATGAGCAATACAATACATGGCTGGAGAATGTTGGGTATACCCTTGTGGTGCCCACTATGCTCGGCGTTGCCATGACGACCGAATTCAATATGATATATGGTGATGATTTGAGATTGCTCTCGGTGGAAGAAAGTAAAGCGATCATCAAAAGAAAATATTGGAAATACTTTGGATGGTAAGAGCCATCTTTAAAAACAACCAGGATACGTGGATACGAGTGAATTACTCAAGCGGGTTAGAAAAGTCGAGATCAAGACAAGGAGCTTGAGCAAGCACATATTCTCAGGCGAGTATCACAGTGCATTCAGGGGACGCGGTATGTCATTCAGTGAGGTGCGATCCTATCAGTATGGCGATGAAGTGAGGGACATTGACTGGAATGTAACTGCCCGTACTGGTGAACCTCACATCAAAGTCTTTGAAGAAGAGCGAGAACTTACCATCATGTTGCTGGTGGATATCAGCCGGTCTGTCCATTTTGGCACAAGGGATTCATGGAAGAATGAGTGGATGGCTGAATTGTCTGCCGTCCTTGGATTCTCAGCCTTGCAAAACAATGATAAAGTTGGATTGATCTTGTTTACAGATAAGATAGAAATGTATATCCCCCCACAAAAAGGCCGTCAGCACCTGTTGCGAATCATCAGGGAGTTGTTGTATTTCGAACCTGTGAACAGAAAGACAGATCTCAATGTGCCACTGGAGTATCTCACCAACGTCATCAAAAAAAAGTGCATTGCCTTCGTGCTGAGTGATTTTATTTCCAGACCTTATGAAACCACTCTTAAACTGGCAGCTAAACGGCATGATGTCGTCGGGATGCATGTCTATGATCCTGCTGAAGTGATGTTGCCTGATGCAGGCATCCTACATATGCGTGATCCTGAATCCGGGAAAATGATGATTGTAGATACCGGCGATCTTAGCGTCACTGCTGCTTTTTCAAATACCTATATGGAAAGGTTCAATCAGTTTAAGGAACAGTTTAAACGCGCTAAATGTGATACCATGTCCCTCTCGACAGATCAATCGTATATCCAGGAACTTCACCGGTTTTTTAAAAGAAGAGCTTCTGCATGAAAGCCATCTTTCTTTCACTGGTTTTCTTTTTTCCCTATGTCTGTTCATCGCAGGCAACATTATCTGCTGATAAGACAGAGGTCAGAATTGGCGATCAGATTAAAGCAACCATCCTCCTCAATCTGGGTGATGGCAGGGAATTGCTGAATGCAGAGCACATATGGCCTGATTCCCTCAAAGGTATAGCCGTAGTTGATGGTCCGGTATGGAATCGTGACAAGCCTGAATCATCAACTGCAACCTGGTCTGTAGCCCTCTTTGATACGGGTGTTGTAAGGATTCCATTCTTGCCACTCGTGATAAAAAATCAAGGACAGACGGATACAATTTTTACAAATGATTTTTCGGTCAAAGTCATGCCGGTAGAGCCTGATTCTGCAGGTCTGTCAGGTATAAAGGATATCTATGAACAGCCTTTCCATCCTGGTTATTACAAAAAGTATATTCCTCTCCTGATTGGTTTCCTCCTACTCATCGCTGGATTATTGTTATGGCTCAGACAGCGTAAATCAAAACGAGTTGTTTCGGAAATAGTGGCGGTACCTCTTTTGCCTCACGAGTGGGCAGGTAAAGCATTGGATGAACTTGCGGAAAGAAAGCTATGGCAAAGAGGAGAAATAAAAGAACATTACACTTATCTCACTGATATTCTCCGGGAGTATCTCGAACGCAGATTTGGTATCCATGCCAAAGAACAAACTTCTGATGAAATACTTGTTCAATTGAGCAAGCACCACCTGAGCAATGTCCTGCTAACGGATATCGAAGAGTTGCTTTCAGTGGCAGACCTGATCAAATTTGCCAAGGCGGATCCTGGTATGGATATTCATGCAGTCACCATTGAGCGCGTAAGAAAGTTCGTCATCGAAACAATCCCTGCCTTTCAGCAGGATGAGGCTGAACAGTCTAAATCGGAGGGAGATGAAGCTGTTCAATAATTTCATACTGCATGACCCCTGGTGGTTGCTTTTGCTTGGGTTGATTCCGCTCCTGATATGGCTAAGGAGAAGCCACCGAATTAAGCGTGGAACTAATGCAATCGAAATGCCACTCCATGTCGGTGTAATCAAAAAGTCCTGGAGGATGTGGTTGTATGTCTGCATAGAGCCATTGTTTTGGATAGCTATCGGTTTGCTGATCATAGCAATGGCACGCCCTCAATCAGAACACGCAGAAGAAATCGTAAAAGGGGAGGGCATTGATATATTCCTTGTGATGGATCTTTCGTCTTCTATGCTCGCTAAGGACTTTGAGCCTGACAGGTTATCGGTCAGCAAAAGAGTGGCTATTGATTTTGTCTCCCACAGGACGTATGACAGGATCGGGCTCTCCGTGTTTGCCGGAGAGAGTTATACACAATGTCCGCTGACTAATGATCATGAGGTTTTGAAGGAATACCTGCAGGGTCTTGAATGCGGAGCATTGGAAGATGGTACCGCTATCGGTATGGGTCTTGCGGCTGCGGTCAATCGGTTGAAGGACAGTGAGGCTAAAAGCAAAGTCGTGGTGTTACTGACAGATGGTGTTAACAACGCAGGGTATATCCGGCCTGCAACTGCAGCTGATCTCGCAAGGGAATTTGGCATCAAAGTGTACACTATTGGTGTAGGGAGTTACGGTCAGGCTTTGTCGCCTGTGCGCAGACGCTCAAATGGTGAGTATATGTTTGGGATCACCAATGTTGAAATAGATGAAGAACTGCTGCGTAAAATTGCAGAGGATACCGGTGGAAAATATTACCGCGCCATATCGGAAGAGTCGCTGCAGGAAGTATACAACGAAATCGACAGACTTGAAAAAACCGAAGTGGAGATTACAGTGTACAAGAGATATGTGGAATTGTATTACTGGCCGCTCATCGCCGGCTTTGCACTATTGCTCGTGTTATTTTTCATGCGATCTACGCTGGTACGAACTTTGCCTTACTGATACAATAGGATGAAAAAAAAGGAGGCAAATTATTGCCCCCTTTTTTTTATTTGTTTCCATTTTGAGAATTCAGTATTCGTAGAATTTCCAATACCTCTGGATCAGTCGGATCCAGTTCAAGTATTTTTTCGAAATACCCTTTGGCTTTAACATTATCTTTTTCTTCTTGTTGAATCCAATAGCGACCAAGGTAGTCATAAGCCTCTTTGAGATTCTTCATGTTCTTTACATTCTTCTCTTTGTCATCAGGTATATAGGTATACTTGATATAATTCTCGTAAGGTTCTTTGGCGAGGCCTAGTTTCACCTCGGTGGTATCGAGACGGGTAGCAATTCTTGCGCGCATCAGCCAGCTGGTAGCATGCTCTGGAGTGACCTCCAGGATCTTTGCAAAGATGGAATCAGCTTCCAGATCCTGGTCTGATAAATAATAGGATAGTCCCAAGTAGTAATTGTCTACAGCATTGAGTGGCTTTTCAACGCCTTTTCTCAGGTAATAGGCTTCAGCCTGATCATAGTTTTTGATGTCATAATAGCCTTTGGCCAGCATCCCATTGATCTCCTGGCTGCGGGAAGGATCCAGTTCAAGATATTTCCGGTAGATATGTGCCGCATCGTCTATTTTACCAAGTTTCAAGGCCGCTTTAGCATAGTAATCATAATCAGAAGGGAATGCAGCTCTATCTTCTTTTTTACCTAGATCCTGAAAGAGCATTTCACTGTGATCATAGGAATGCTGATAATCTCCTTTTTCACCATAAGCCCAAGCCAACCAGCGATGAAGGGTGTATTGCTCAGGATTGGTTTGAAGCAGTTTTTCACCTTCAAGAATGGCACGATCATAATCCTTGGCCTGGAAAGTTAAAAATTTGACAAGCCTCACTTTCGCATCGACATCATCACCGGATAAGGATACATACTTATCAAGCAGTGGGGTTACCTTATTATACTTTCCGTTTTTAATGTAGAGTTCAATCAGGTATTTATAGGGCTGCGCATCATCAGGAGATAGTTCGATAGCTTTTTCCAGCAGGGGTATAGCTAGTGAATCCTGCTTTGCTTTTGTCCAGATCCTGGCCATGCTGATATAGGCGGTAGAAATGGTAGGATCTTTTTTGATCGCTGTCTCATAGCCGGTCATCGCCTCGCCATGGTTGCCGGTCAGTTCATATGCATCTCCAAGATGAGCCCAGTATTTAGCCACACCCGGATTCATATCTCTGGCCAAGGAAAGATATTCTATTGCCTTTGACCCATTTGGCTTTTTGTTATTAAGATAGGCATCGCCGATGACGGCAAAGATCTCCGGATTCTTTTTATCCAGTTTGGAAGCAGATTGGAAAAACTCTTCAGCTTCCATTGCTTTCCCCTGGTCGAGCATCAGCTTGCCGAGACCCACTTTACATTCGGCGCATTGCGGATTGATCGTCAGCCCTTTCTTGTAGGCTTTCTCAGCTTCTGCCGGAACATCCGTCACGTAACTCACCTCACCGATATAATAATAAATGGTTCCGTTTTTCGAATCACTTTTCGCGATGGCATTGAACGTGGTCAGGGCTGCTGCATAATTCTCATTCTGCAACTGCTTGATCCCTTCCTGTAATGATGGCACCTGCGCTTGTGGGATAGTCGAACAAGAAACGAACAGGGCCGCAAATAATAGATTTTTCATTTTAAGGGCATTTAAAAAATAAGGGTGCAAAAATGCAACATGATTATGAGGTATTGTGTTCATTTTACAACTTTTATATCGGCGGAGTTCTTAAACTCAAGATTTCGTTCGGTTTGATATATAGGCAATAAACCTGCTTTCAGAACGATTTTCTGGCCTATTTCACTACAAATAAACGAGGCAAATCCAATTCCGACGTCACTTTTCCCCGTATTATTGATGACATACAATTCACGGGTGAAAGGATATTTCCGGTCCTGCAGATTATACTGGTAAGGCTTCAGAAACCCATACTGTATTGAGTCCAGGGGCCTACTGAGTGCCAGCAGGTTTACCCGAGCCAGGACTTCTCTGGTGAACGCACTATCACTGTCCCCGATAGCTACATAGTCGATGATGCCGATGGCATTGTCATGAGCCTTGATATATTCAAAGACTTCCTTTTTAGAGGTAAGGGCATAAAAATGACCGGGTAAATCAGCTTTGTTAATCAATTGTAAAATCTGCTGCGTGATGCCGGATTTGACATTCTCAATCACGAAAATCTTTCCGGAGGAGGAATCTCCAAGCATGGAAATCATCTTTTCATACGCGTATGCAGTGTCCGGTGAATTTTGATTGGCGATAAATGCAATGGCGCTGGTCGCATATGGAAAGTGCCTGGGCACCGATTGCCGCTTTGTCAGGTAAGAGGTCTCCTCGGTGTTGAGCATCCGGGTACTCATGATTACATCAACACTATCAATCAGCAACCTATTGAACATGTCGTGCTCATTCGTATATGTGATATCCAGGTGAGCGTATGGATAGAAGCGTTCGAAAATATCCTCTTCCTGCTCCACGATATCCTTAATACTCTCGTCGGCCAGGATCCGGAGGGAGCCCATAGTGGGTCCTTCGATATCCTCTGCTTTCTTCACGCACGCCATCGAGGTGCTGAAGAGCAAAAAGAGTAAATATGCAGTAAAGCGTTTCATAGTCACCTGTTCAGGTCTTTTACTATCAGAATGACGTGACATCAGTTCTTTTTCAGTTAAGCCGGTGTTAAGGAGAATTAATTTCACCTTAAGGCTTTGCGGTTGAATAAGAAGGTCTGATTCCCTGTCCGGGAGATCAGACCTTCGCTACATGTATATCTTGTCCTGTTTACTTTTTCGCAAGAGCTCTGTACACCCGAAAGCATCCGTACAGTACAAATGCCGCAGAAAGGATTTCGCCCCAAGGCGATAGCGGGATTATTTTTTTAACAAACATAAAAATCCCTAATCCAATATACGTCAGCCCCAGTATCAAAAGGAACAGTCGCCTGATCGTTTCGGCATTCATGCCTTACTGGAGAACGAACTTAATCGGCAAAGTGAATGTAACCGGTACAGCTCTTCCGTTGTGTTTACCCGGTTTCCATCGCGGCATGCCATTTACAACACGGAGTGCTTCTTCGTTACATCCGCCGCCAATACCACGTACTACTTTTGCTTTTTGAATATCACCTTCCTTGGATACAACAAACTGCACGATGACCTGGCCGGCAATCCCATTCTCCCGGGCAATAGCAGGATATTTTATCTTCTCGTAGATGTATTTGTACATCGCCTCTGTACCATCAGGAAACGTGGGCATTTGTTCTACATAGGCAAAGGGCTCTTCTTCCTTAGGTTCCTCGAGCACAGGAGGTGCAGGTGGATTGCCAGGTTCTGTCAGAGATGCATCAACACCGCCTTCTTCCCCTTTTTTTGTTTCCGTAGCGATCTCTTTGTCCTTGATCTCCTCGATGGTTGGTGGAGGTGGTTCTTCTTCAATTACTTCCTCATCCTTCTTGACGACCGGCGGAACAAACTTGATTTGATCCTTTATGGGCGGAGGCTTTACTTCAGGCGGTGGTGGTGGAGGTGGTTTCTTTGGATCAATTGGCGGAGGTTCAGCAAGGGTCACCTCTTTCATGATCAGGTCATTCTCTGTTTCAGGAATAAACCCTTTGATTAGTTGGATAATTTTTGGTGAACTCACCGCCAGCAGGAAAAACAACATTCCGGAAATCATAGCCCGTGACATATGCTTGTCATACAAGCGTCTGAGCTGGAAGGCTCCGTATGCTTTATTTCTGCCATCAAAAACGATGTCATCCATCGAATTTTTCAGCAATTTTTCATTTTCCATGGCTATTTCTTTTTTCTTTAAACTAATGATGCAGCCAACTGCATAATTGCATAAAAATTATTTTCGGCTCTGTCTGGTCTGAAGGGCTACGAGCGAGTCAATCGGGTCATTAGGTTCAAGGATAGCATACCGTTTCACGTCGTTGATCGTCATTTCATCCAAGACATCTACTATGTTTTTAACATTGGAAGAAGGTAAAGGTTTGATCATGACAAATAACTGGTCTTTATCCCCCCACTGCTCCTGCACTTCCTTTTGTCTGCGCTGTATAAATTTTCTTAAACCGGTCGGGCTATAATCGAGGCTGTCCAATTGCAGTTCAGTAGTGGCATCGATTTCATCAGGTGATACGTATGCATAAATTTTGTTGCGGGCACCCAACATGAGTGTTGCCGTTTTTGACATTTTAATTGGAGGTTCTTTGACTTCTTCTTTTTCTTTTGCAGGTTTATTGACCTCCATGGTCTTCGGCTTGTTCATCGTAGTGGCCAGCATAAAGAAGGTGATCAGCAGGAAACCGAGATCCACCATGGCTGTAAGATCAACCCTGGTGGACATTTTTTTGGTCCTTAACTTTTTTGAGCCTTTTTTATGACTTCCACTATCGGAAGTATTCATTTCAGCCATGATTCACGTTTTTTGTTTTGTATAAATGAATTACTCCTGTGCCGACTTGGCTGAAGTGATCAGGTTGAATTTATTAACCTTTCTGTTTTGTAAAGCCTGAATCAATCTGTCAAAATGCCTGTATTCAGTTGTCTTGTCACCTTTAATGGCAATGCGCAACTTATTATTTTCCTGACGCGAAAAGAGGATAAGATCTTCCACCTGAGATTGGCCCCCGGTGGTGTCGATGTTCAGCCCCGGCTGCTGAAATGCAGCTCTGGCGGTTGGATCCATCTCCAGAAATTCAGGCAATCGCCGAATGTCCACTCCCCAGGTTTCAATTAATTTGAAAGCCGCTGTCTGTTCAGGTGTAAACGTAATCTCATAATGATCGGACAATCGTTGCAGTAATTTGAGGCGGGTAATCTGATCATCTAAACCAAAAAACAGTCGTCCATCAGGGGAAATCTGAAACATCATGATATCGGTTTCCGGGATGGGTATCTGTGCTGTTGAAGCAGGAATATCTATCTGCACAGCTTCCTGTGGCCTGAATTTGGTCGTGAGGATGAAAAAAGTAAGCAGTAGAAAGGCCACGTCACACATGGCAGTCATATCGACTGATGTACTCTTTCTGGGTATTTTGACCTTTGGCATAAGTTAATGAATAACGGTGTGTGAAGAATTAATGTTTTGCAGCAAAACTCTGTGCAATACTGAATCCTGCCTCATCAATTCCGTAGGTCAGCCCATCAATTTTGGTCGTGAAATAATTGTAAGAGATAATTGCTAAGGCAGATGTACCAATACCCAATGCGGTATTGATCAACGCCTCCGAAATACCGGTTGACAACGCAACAGCATCAGGTGCTCCTGCAGTGGCAATCGCGGAGAAAGCGCGGATCATCCCCAGTACCGTTCCCAGCAGACCCATCAGGGTAGCAACGGAAGCGAACGTAGCCAGGATAACAAGGTTTTTCTCAAGCATAGGCAACTCAAGAGAAGTTGCTTCTTCAATTTCTTTTTGGATCGCCAGGATCTTCTGGTCTTTTTCGAGGCCAGGCATGGTGGACATCGTATTGTATTTGTGCAATCCTTCACGGATGACATTTCCTACTGAGCCGCGCTGTATATCGCATTCCTTGATCGCTCCGTTGACGTCATTGCGATCCAGAAATCCTTTGATCTTGCGGACAAATAAAGGAGTCGGGCCTTTACCGCTAGCCACATTGAGGGATACAAAACGCTCAATGATCACCGCGATAACAATAATCATACTGGCCATCAGAACAGGCACCATCAAACCACCCTTGTACATCATCCCGAGATAATTGCCCGGAAGTGGGTGTCCTTCTGGATTGTTATCCACAAAATTCCCGGGACTACCCAGAATATATTTGAAGACTAAATACCCTATGACCAAAGCCACAGGAATCAGAATAGAAGCAAATAACCTGTTGAAAGACCCTGTTGATTCAGCTTTTTCAGATTTGACACTTGGATTGCTCATAAATAGGATGATTTAATGTTTTTAGTTTAATGACATTGCTGGGTAAGAGAATAAAAGATTACACCTCATCGCTGAGGTAATCATCAGCACAAAAATATTTTTATTTTTCGATTGCCACTGCTGTATTATTTAAATTTTGAAGTCCGAGGCATTCTCAGAATTTTTGAAACTGCATAGGATATTTGATATAGTATAATTGTGCCACATATTGCACTTTGACTACCAAAGTAATAGCTTTTAATATTCCTGCTTTTCCGCCTATTGATCGTATTCGTGCTCTGACAGCTAATTGCCAATTATTTTACGCTAATGATGCCGGGTAGCCCCGGATTGCATAAACCTGCCCTCAACCGACTCGGGTTTGTTGATCATAAACCTGCAAGATCTATCGTTTTGGAGTCAACATACGGATCCTGATGTTAACCATTTCTCAAGAATACTGCAGCATAGAGGCATATGACTATTTTTGCTGCGAATAGAGAAACTGCTTTCTGTCTGTCCAGATCCTGAGGTATTTGATATCAGGTTGTCTCAGACTTGCGGCAGGAGACAGGAAGTCATGCACGTGGAATAAATTTAGCAATCACCTTCATTCAAAAGCAACCACCAAGACACCATGTTTAGATTTGAACATCCCGGTTTTTTCTGGTTGATTGGATTATCTGCCCTGGCGATCCTCTTTTATTACCTGCGGCAATATCTGGCCCGCCGAGCCTGGTCAAAGTGGGGAAGTAACACTTCCAATCAGAAAATCACTGATGGTCAGCATGATAGACCTAATTGGATGTGGCTGGGATTATTGAGTACAGTACTTCTCACCGTTGCAGCCGCCAATCCGCAGTGGGGCTACAGATCTGTAGCTGTAGTAAGTAAGACCGCTGATATATATCTGGTACTAGACATCTCCACCAGTATGCTTGCTGAGGATATAGCCCCCAGCAGACTGGAGCGGGCCAGGAGAATAGCCCTGGATCTCTCTACCAAATTCAAGACAGACAGGGTGGGGCTGGTTCTGTTCGCCGGTAATGCGTATGTCCAGAGCCCACTCACCACCGATTGGCACGCCATTCAGTTATTCCTCAATGCAGCGAGTCCTGATCAGGCCGGGACCCAAGGTACCTCCATTGGAAAAGCTTTGAGGTTGATTCTTACTCCAAAATCAGGGGAAACTGATACCAAGGGTGCAATCATTGTCCTTACAGATGGAGAGGATCATGACAACGATGCACCCGAGGCTATTGAACAGGCTGCCGAAGCAGGTTGGGTAACCTATATAATAGGCGTGGGCACTGAAGCCGGAGCTACGATCCCCATCACAAACGAAGGGCAGAAGTATCTCAAACTTGATGATCATGCCCAGCCTGTCCGCACTGCTTTAAATAAATCCCTGATGATGGACCTTGCCCAAAAGGGAAATGGTAAATATTTTGACGCAGCAGGCGGAGACATGGTTGTCGAAGAACTGGGAAAAGAATTGGCAGGTCTCGAAAGAAGTAAGATGGAAAAGCGTTCTTTTACGGAGCATAGAAGCTATTTCCAGTGGTTCCTGTTTCCGGCGCTCTTTTTGATCGGTTTCATGGTGGTGGCTAATTATAAATCTGACGTTATCTGATGAGAAAGAACCAACATATCGTCTTGCTTTGTTTCATGATCATTACCTCCTATGGATCAGGATGGAGCCAGGCTGATTATCCATGGTTAAGGGTTGGGGATGAATTATATAACCAACAGGCATATACCGATGCAGAAACCGCGTATCGCAAAGCGTTGGAGGAAAAACAAAAGCCCACAACCTCATTCAATCTCGGCAATACCATCTATAATCAGAACAGGATCCCTGAAGCCATCCAGCAATATCAGAAGTCGATAGAATCTTCAGATGATCCGGCACTGAAGTCGAAAGCCTGGTATAATCTGGGTAATGCTCACTATCAAAGCCAGGAATACGATAAAAGCATACAGGCGTACATAGAATCCCTAAAGCTTCAGCCTGAAGATGAAGAAGCCAAGAAAAACCTGACACTCGCTTTGCGACAATATCAACAGCAGCAGAACCAGCAAAAAAATCAAGATCAGCAACAGCAAGACCAAAACGAACAGCAACCATCTGATCAGCAACAAAATGAATCGCAACAACAAGATCAATCAGGCGCACCGCAGAAAGAACCACAACGTGAAGAGGACCAAAAGCAATCCGCAGAGGAATTGAGCAATGAAGAAGCAAGGGAAATACTTAAGGCTATAGAACGGGAAGATCAACGGGTGCAGGAAAAACTAAAAAAAGCGGCAGGGAAATCGGCACCACCGGTTAAAGATTGGTAATAAATGAAAAATGAAAAATGATGGTTCGACTACGCTCACCAACCGGTTAAATTAAAATCGAAGCACAGCATAGATCACGACGCTAGACGAGAGTGAGAAGTATTTCTCCGTGTACTCCGTACTCTACGTACGAAATTTTTCAATGGAGCTTTTAGTATCGAATCACGAAGAAAGTCTCTACAGGAAGCTTTGTATTAGTGGTTGATTGCGCTGTTTTAATTCGAATGGTTTGTTAAAAGGGAAGGTCGTTGGACTTAATTAATCATTGTATAACAAGTATTGAAACATAGAATGAAACGTTTATTTTTCTTACCTGTACTATTACTTACGATCACTGTGTATGGACAACAGCCGGTGGTGAAAGTCGAGGTCAGTTCAGATACCGTCTCCATCGGGGAAAGGGTAGAGGTGACCTATACGATTGAAAACGGAGAGGGAAAGCTCAACATGCCGGATATGAGCAAGCTACCGGTGATCAGTGGACCGAATACTTCCTCCAGTTTTATGTACCAAAACGGAAAGATGAGTTCAAACCAGTCTTATTCCTTTACCTTGATGGCAATGGAAGCCGGAACACTGATTGTGCCAAAAGCCACCTATCAGACCGGTGAGGAAAAGCTGACCATCCGTCCGGTTGAAGTAGTGGTCTTGGCTACCCCGGGATCACCCTCTTCGTCCAGATCTGCATCAGAAAAATCAAGTTCAACAACAACCCGTGAGAAAAGGAAATTTTAAATTACGGAGATGCTTCTTTTTTTTTCTCATCCTGTCTGGTGCGGGAAGTGTTGTGCTTGCGCAAGAGCCTGAATTCAGGACCAGTATTTCGTCATCGAAGATTGCGCAGCATTCGGTTTTTGAGGTTCAGTTTGAACTCCTCAATGCCAATGGTTTGGATTTTCGTCCACCTTCTTTTGAGCATTTTCGGGTGGTAGGTGGTCCATCTATCGGATCCAGTACCATGGTGATCAATGGTGCCGTCAACAGGAGTCAGTCATGGTCTTATTCATTGCTCGCCATTACACAGGGTAAATTATCCATAGGCGCTGCAACAGTTGTGGCAGGCAGTAAAAAATTTATTACCCGGCCGGTCGCTGTTGAAGTTATCGCTCAAAAAGATTTAGCAAAACAAGGCTCATCTTCCTCGTCCAGAGAACCGGTCATCTTAAGGGCTGAAACAGATCGAAAAGCATATTACCCGGGACAACAAATTTTGCTCACCTACAGATTACTCTTCAGGGAGAATGTACAGACCGTGAGTACACTCGATGAAGATGATTATGCTGATTTTTTTGTACAGCACTTTTCAGACTTTAGTCGGGAGGCCTCTTACGAAACCATCAATGGGCTGCAGTTTACCTCGAGAATCATTAAGTCAATTGCATTATTTGCACATCAATCGGGCACCTATACGATTGACCCGATGGTGATGAGTGCAGGAATCAATGCCCCATTCCCCGGTAACCAGGGATTTTTTACGATGCGTAGGATCCAGGATGTCCAGGTTGCGTCAGAGCCGCTGACCATTACTATACTTCCGTTACCTATTGGTGCGCAAGCTTCCTTTTCGGGAGCAGTGGGAGCCTATCAGATGAGTCTCACACCTGGCAAAACAGAGATCACTACGGATGAAGCATTTACCTTCCAGGTCGAGATTACAGGCAATGGCGATTCACGCAGATGGGATGTTCCATCTGCAGTAGCCAATGGGGATTTTGAAAAGTATGATCCCAGGATTATAGAAGATAAAGTCTTTGATGCGGGCAATGAAGTTTCTCATATCCGCAAAGTCGCCTACCAGATGATTCCGGCAGCTCCCGGTGATTACAAGGTGGTGGTACCCTTTACGTATTTTGACCCGGCACGGAAGCAATATGTGACCATTACATCAGATACCATTGACCTGCACGTCACACAGGGCACCGGTGTGCCTTTCGATACGGCCTTGATGCATCAGATCGCCTCCGGACCCCCGGAGTTAATGAACATAAACCCAGTCATTTTGAAAGACAAGTTCTGGATTTCTATACCACATCTATTGCTTTTTGCGCTGTTGCTATCGGGTTCTGGTTTAAGTGTATTCAAGGCAGCAAAGCGCAAGCGTGAAAATCAAATGCCTGAAGCAGAAAGAATCAAACATGCTGCGGCCACCAATGCATACACGCATTACAATCAACTGGAATCTAACATGGAGTTTTTGGCTGGTCATGCTTTTTTTGAAAAGGCTACTGAAACGTATTATAAGTTTCTGATCGATCGTTTTATGATTCCATCCTCCGAACTTGATGAGACAAGCATGAGAAAGTATATGGTCAAAGCAGGTGTCAATGAAACATTGACGGACCGTGCCATCGGGTTTTTCAACCAGTGCCTCACCTTCCGGTATGGCGGTATACCTGGTGGATATTCAAGAGAGGAGATGTTGCGTGAATGCCGGGAGCTAACAGATTTGTTGGCATAAACGCTATCTGTGGCAGGTGGAGAAAGCAGTTTGTCACCACTCACCGCCTCGCTCCATCCAGTAGCAGTTTTTCATATTCCCTTTTTTCTTCATATCATTGTCATTGCATTTCGCCCTTCCTTCATTATTCAGTTTTCAACTCATTACCTTGAGAAGCAATGGCTATTAAAAAGCAAAAACAAACTTCCCCTAAAAAGGCAACTGCAAAACTCAGTCTCTGGCAGTATCTGCTGTTGATCGCCATCCCGTTGGTCGTTTTTGGACGATCCGTATTTTTTGATTTTGTCATGCATGATGATGACAAGATGATCCTTGAGAATACGGTGATCAAAGAGGGATTTAACCCTGCCATAGCTTTTACGACTGATGCCTGGTTTATGGATGCGCGAATAGAGCTCTATCGCCCATGGCAAAGCATCACCTATATGATAGATTATGCACTTGGGCAAGAAAGCCCAACTGTATATCATCTTCACAACCTGCTTGTCTTTCTGGCAGGTGTTGTTCTTTTATTTATCCTGTTGCGTTCTTATTTTAAACCTACACTCGCCTGGGCGGGTACATTGTTGTATAGTGTCAACCTGCTCACCCCTCATGCTGCCGGGTGGATCGCTGCACGGGGCGACTTATATCTAATGTTGTTTGGTGTTGGGTTCATTGTTCTGGTGCAGCGATACCTGAAAGCGAATTCAAATAAATTTCTCTGGATGGCAGTGCCGGTATTTTTCCTGGCTTTGTTGTCGAAGGAATCAGCTGTGGCCTTGCTTCCTATCGCGCTGGTGATGTTGTATGCCGAACGTAAAAAGATGCCTTCGGTAATGGAGTGGGTGTGGATAGGTATCAACGGACTATTATTTGCGGTATACTTTGCGATGAGGTCATCCGCCATTGCCGATGCCGGAAATCTTTCTGCCCTTGCTTTCTTCAGGAATACCCGTTCGCTATTGGAGGAAGTTTTTAAAATGATAGTTCCACTTGGATATAGTGTGATGCCGGGGTATTCAATATTTTGGACGTTGGGCGGCTTACTCTGTGTAGGGGTCCTTTCCTTAATGCAATGGAAATACAAACCTGATCCTAAACTGGTGCTAATAGGTGCGGTCATCTGGCTTGCACCACTACTACCTTCTCTGGCATATGAACCTTCCTTTGCAGGAGTGGCTTATGATTATCTCGACCACAGATCCTGGTTTCCTTTTATTGGACTATGGCTCATTATACTTGCAATAGTTGACAAATCAAAACTGAGCTCGAAGAAAGTAGCTCCATATATACTTGCCGGTGTCCTGGTGGTTTGGTCCGGTGTCAATTTCTGGAGGATAGGAACATATGAAGGTTGGGAGCCTTATTATACAAATGCGATTACTTCAAATCCCGGATCTGGATTGGCCAATCTCAACTATGGGTCTATGCTGAGAGATGGAGGCAATTGGGAAGAAGCATTGCCATTCATGAAAAAGGGATCTGAACTCAGTCCGGATTATACAGATGCAAAGGTTCGCCTTGCTGAAGCGTATTTTAAACTTGCTAAATATCCGGAGGCTATTGAAGTAGCTAACCAGGCACTCGCAAAGGAACCTGGCAATATTTCAGCGCTTCAATTTAGGGGCAGCGCGCTTGGTGCCAGCGGACACACCAAAGAAGCTGCAGAAGATTTTAAAGCCATCCTCAATGCAGATCCTAATAATCAGCATGGTATATTTAACCTCGGTGTCGCATACAAAGAAGCCAATATGCTCAATGAGGCCATTGAAACGTATTCAAAATTGATCGTACTGAATCCGAATTTTCCAAATGCCTATTATGAGCGTGGTTTCTGCTACGGAAAGATGGGTATGTTTCCGCAGGCAAAAGCGGATATGGAACAGTCCATAGCTATTCAGCCACAGCATGGGGCTTCTTATTTTTTCAGAGGGAGGACCTATGAAGCCCTGGGCGATCTCGCAGCAGCATGTGCGGACTGGAAAAAGGCAGTTGAGCTTGGCACCCCGGATGCGGAGCCCTTCCTTGCAAGATGCCAGCAGAATTAGGGTCAAGGACTGTATCTTTGACCTCCTTATGTCGCATAATCCTATATGAAACAATCAATTAAAGAAATCCTCAAGAGTAAGCCTGTAGGCACCGAAGTGACCGTTTGTGGATGGGTAAGAACCTTTAGGAGTAATCAGTTTGCCGCTGTCAGTGATGGGTCCTGTATTCAGACTATGCAGGTGGTGGTAAATCACGAGGCTACTGACCCGGGATTGCTCAAGCGTATTACAACAGGTTCAGCTATTATAGCTACCGGTACTTTACTCGCTTCTCAGGGCAAGGGTCAGGATGTTGAATTGAAAGCTACTCATATCGAAGTAGTAGGTGATGCTGATCCTGATAAATACCCATTGCAGCCAAAGAGGCACAGTATGGAATTTCTGAGGGAGATCGCGCACCTCCGCATTCGTACCAATACATTTGGCGCAGTCATGCGGATCCGTCACTCACTCGCGTATGCGACTCACCACTTTTTTCATGAGCGTGGTTTCTTTTATTTCCACAGTCCGGTGATCACGGGATCAGATGCGGAAGGAGCCGGTGAAATGTTCAGAGTGACTACACTGCCTTTGAACAAAATCCCTTTTACACCTGAAGGTGCAGTGGATGTCAAAAAAGATTTTTTCCAAAAGGAAACCAATCTTACTGTATCGGGGCAGTTGGAAGCTGAACTTGCTGCACTTGCCTTGAGCAGAGTATACACATTCGGTCCTACGTTCCGTGCAGAGAACAGTAATACCACAAGACATCTTGCCGAATTCTGGATGATCGAACCTGAAGTAGCTTTTTTTGATCTTAAGGATGACATGGATCTGGCAGAAAGTATGCTGCAGTATGTTATTTCATTCGCACTTGAACATTGCGCTGATGATATTCAGTTTTTGAAGGAGCGCCTGGAACAGGAGGAACAATCAAAACCGCAGGCTGACCGTAGTCAGATGGATTTAATCTCCAAGCTGAAATTTGTGGTTGACAATAAATTTGAAAGATTGACGTATGGGGAAGCGATTGAGATTTTGAAAAATTCTACGCCAAACAAAAAAGGCAAATTCCAATATCCTATTGAAGGGTGGGGGACGGACCTGCAATCGGAGCATGAAAGGTATCTCGTGGAGAAACATTTTCAAAAACCTGTGATCCTAACGAATTATCCGAAAGAAATCAAGGCATTCTATATGCGCGTGGATGAAGGGGAAAAGACGGTATCAGCCATGGATATTTTGTTTCCGGCGATTGGTGAGATCGTCGGTGGGTCACAACGTGAAGAGCGGCTTGATGTGTTGATGCGTCGTATGGAGGAGATGCATGTGCCACTGGAGGAGATGCAATGGTATCTGGATACAAGACGATTCGGTACCTGTAAGCATGCGGGCTTTGGACTTGGATTTGAGCGCCTTGTTTTATTTGTCACCGGCATGTCCAATATCCGGGATGTAATTCCTTTTCCGCGTACGCCCGGTAATGCGGAGTTCTAGTATGTAAGCATGTGAGAAGGTTAGAGTAAGAAAGTAAGCGTGTGAATTGCATGATTATAATTTATTGCGTCTCTGCAGGATATGTATAAAGAAAATTCACTGCGTCACTGCATCTTTGCGCGAAATGTATAAAGAAAATTCACTGCGTCACTGCGTCTCTGCACGAATTGTATAAAGAAAATCCACTTCGTCTCTACGCGATATTTCTCGGGAAATGCACTTTAATATTTCTTTTCAGAGCAAAAACTAAAGCAATTCGTGCGGACTGATTTTAATAAATTCCTGCCATGGCATACCATCGGCGCCTATCAACAGAACTTTATCAGGATGGTGCGTTTTTGTAAAAGCGGTCATACCTGACTTTTTGTGTTTAATAGATGTAGTCACTTCAATGCCGATTGATTTTTTTCCGTCTGTCAAGACAAAGTCATTTTCATCATTAACATGTCTCCAATAGTATAGGTTGAGGTGATGTTTCATGCATCCATGGTGAAGATGGGCACCGTTGCAAGATTCGACCCATCGGCCCCATTGACTCTGATGAGCATGCACTGATGCAAAAGATTCTGATTGAGAGGCGATCATCAGCGCAGTGTTTTGCACCTGGAATTTTGGGCTTGATGCTCGTTGTCTTATTCTTCCTTGATCATATTTTTCAAGTCCACTTAGCAGGCCTGCTGTATCGAGCAGATAGAGGTAGTGGGAGAGGGTTGAAGTATTTCCTGCATCATGTAATTGCCCTAACATTTTGGTGTACGATAGAATCTGACCTGAATAGAGGCAACCTATTTCAAACAACCTATGCAACAGTGCCGGTTTGTCCACACGGGTGAGCATTAGGATATCTAACGAAATACTAGTTTCAATCAGCGAATCCCTTACATAGTTTTTCCATCGGGTTTCGGCTTGGATCAAGTTTGCTGCCCCCGGATAGCCACCAAACCAAACATATTCTTCGGGCGTGAATCCAAAGGCAGTATTCATTTCAGTGAAAGACCAATGGCCAAGATAGATGGTTTCAAACCGCCCGGCTAACGATTCCGTGAGCCCTTTTTGGATCAACAGACGAGAAGAGCCTAACAGAATAACTTTGAGCGGAATACCATTTCGTGTGTCCGCATCCCATTCCTTTTTGACATACGCACTCCAGTTTTGGATTTTTTGTATTTCGTCAATAATGAGGATGACCTCCTTAGAAGATTCCTGTTTGAGCTTAAGACGTGCGATTTCCCAATGTTGATATAAAGTCAACAAAGGCGAATTCGGAAAATCACAACAAGGGTTAATACCTCAAATTTAAGTCATTAAGAAGATACAACTGACCAGTCTGAATCCGTGGAAGGATTTATTTCCACTTCCAGTTCATCTCTTGCTGATAAGGGATATCCAATCGTTCTGCAAGATTCATCAGCATCGAGGTGGTATCTTCAACGGAGATAAGGTGCTCTTTTGGAATGAGGATCGCCTGGCCGGTGGTAAGGGAAATGGAGTACAATGCATCTATCTCATGGATAATTTCCAGGTCTGGCATGGGCACTATACTTTCATTGTCTCCATCCTTCATGGTGATTTCCTTTTCACCAAACGTCAGTGATGTTTTTTTATCACCGCGTGTTTTAAACTGGTCTGTGACAAAGGCACTGATATGTTTGACATATTGTTTGCGCTCCATCGAAGCATATAGAAAATACAAGGGAAGGCATACCAGAAAAAATATGGCCCCGGTGACCACCCCATTCCTTTCCCAGATAAACAACCCGGTGGCCATATAGATGAGCAACAGGAAGATTTTGCCTTGTGCTCTCCGTTTGACTACTCTTTTTGCTTTAGAGGTGGCAAAAAGCTGATGGGTCAGTAAGTCTTGCTCCGTTAATGTAAATTCTAGTTTCATATGGTGAATCTAAGAAAGAAAAGGATAGAGGCGATGTTCAGATAGGTAACCCCAACTTCAAAATGTTTCAGGTTTTATGTTCTCCGAAATAGCCCTTGGCTTCCACTTTGCCTGAAAAGAAATTCAGGAACAAGGCAATGAAAATAATAAACAGGGTGGTTTGAAAACTGACCACCATTTTACCCAAGGGCATGACAGGGTAGAAATCTCCGTATCCGATCGTGGCTGAGGTAATAAAGCTGAAATACACGGGATCGAACCAATGCATAAAGGGCGTATTGAGGTAATGTCCATGTGCATAGATGACCCCGAACTCAAAAATAATTTCAATATAGTTGAGAAAGAGCAGCAACATAGATCGCCTGTAGGACCTGGGCCTGGCCATCGCGTCAGATGCAAAAATCAACGTGGGAACATAGAGCATGGTTTCCACCATGAACATAAGGAGGAGGGCAAAGAAAAAATTATTTTTTTCAAGGCCATTATACAGCAGGAACAACGGGTAGGCTAATTTAAGTAAGACATATGCATCCACAGCAATATCCTGATAGGAAATCCATTTCCGGCTGAAAATTTCCTTGATATACAGCCCAGGGAAGAAAAACTGGGAAACGGCCAGAAATAAACGTAGGATTTTTTCTATTCCGACATCATTATCGTGTACGTTGTTCCAGATGCATTTGATGTTGTATATCCGCTTTTCAATTGCCCCTTTGACAGGTGTTGGACCTTCCATCGGCCTGCCCAGGAAAAGTTTTTGAAGCAGTATTTTCATTGTATGAGGAGATCCGTTTAAACTGATTGATTAAACCAGCCAATGAAGTTAACTTTTACATCAACAAAGATAGTCACAATCATTTTCGATTCTCATTCCTATCTGTAATAATTTTCCTTGAACGCTGACCGAACAGAAGTATGCAATTAATGAGAATTCTACTTAATGGACCTTTGGCGCTTTTTCACCACTTCCTGGATTGATATTCCATCAATCACTACATCACCTATAACGGCCTTTCCGTTCTGAACCAGGACCAGGGCATAAGCCACCTGATTTGAATCTACCATGGCCTCATTGTATGCTTGTTCAGCAAGGGGTGCTTTCGATTCCTCCATGTAAAACCGGTCAAAGGGATATCGGACAAAGACTGTGTGTACAGTATCTGAAAGAACATAATCCACATTTGCTTTGATATAATCACTACTTCCTGTAGGTTCCATGTCAGTCAATGACAAAATCTTTGCATATCCCGCGTCATCAGTCGTCAGCGTTACATAGACCGGAGTCCCGTTGACCCATGAGATACTATCCTCCATGGTGGTGGACGTCTCTTCAAAGGTCAGGGTGATATATTTTCCACGAAAGGGATCATTAGGGTCGATAGGAGCTGTTTTAAATTTGTATTCCGTTCCGAATTGAATGACCCGCTCATTTTGGAATAGGAGGCTCGCTGGGACATACAGTTGGACCACGACCATCAGGATGAATGCAGGAAAAATGATTTTGTAATTCATTGATTATAGAGCTTAGGAGCTTAGAGGCTTAGGGGATATTTAGTTAAAGTTAAAAGTTGAGGTAAATGGGGTTTTACTTAAAATAAATTAAATAATCACTTTTCACTCACGCCTAGCGGACGTGATCTTCGCTGCGCTACGATTTTCATTTATCCGGTTACTGAGCGTAATCAAATCATCATTTTTCACTCTTCATTTTTCACTATTCGTTTCCTACGGGCCATCCAGTAATTGGCAAAAAAGAAACCGCACCCGACAGCCACAAACAATAAGCCCCGGAATACAAAACTAAGGTTGGTATCAAAAAATCTACAGATGATCAGCGCAGTGATTATCAAGAGACCGTAATTGAGAATCCCAAAGTGATTGTGCCGGGCTCCTTCACGGATGGTCAGCAAACTGATCGCCAGTGCCAGAATATTGATGAGTACGATTACCAGCGGGGATGAGAGGCCTACCAGAAAGATACCAATGAAAAGCAGGAAATTAAATTCTGCCGGTTTGATATCCATCGGCTTTTGATTTTTCTTTAGCCATAGCAGTAGGATCAGTGCAGCTAGTGATAATACAACAGCCGCAATAAATTCCGGGGAGGAAGCCCATTGTTGGTTTCCAAAATCTTTTCCTCTCAGATCTTTCCAAAACCAATCAAAACTAAGGCCCAGCAGCAGGGCCACGGTTCCAAGTGAACCTAAAATCAGGTAGCCATTATTCCTGATTTTCATTTCCCGCAACCCGGGGATATTGCCGATGAGATAGAGTAAACCAAACAGGCTCATGTACGATATAAACATGAGTTCTTCGATTTGGGTCGCTATTGTTCCAAGGCAGATAATGATTGAGAGCGGAACAAACCAATTGTGAAACGTGAAAAAATTGCTTTCCCGTTTTTGCTTGTAGAGGTAATAGTAATGAGGCAGGGCTAAGGCGAGCATTGCCCAATAGGTGTAGTTTTCGTGTGCGGATCTGCTCCAATATCCGGTCTCACAGGCATACCAGGTAATGCCGGTAAGGTATAACAGTGAAGCAGCAGAGGATCTCATCACGTAGATGACAGGTATTGTGAGCATGATCCAGGTAAACAAGAAACCATCGAGGCTTCCCATGATGTTGTAGATCTGACTTATCAGGGAAATACAAGCACCAATGCCCAATATCAGAAAGGTTGATCCAGCCTCGCGCCATACGGTGCTGTCCTTTTGTCTAAGCAGCGTGTAACCGCAGATTATTTGTCCTATCAGGAGTGGCACAAAGGCAATTGCCGTTTTAATAGATCTGGAAAGTTCATCCCAATTGTGCGCGAGGATAAGGACAATGCCGAGGCCTACCAGAAGTGACCCAAGTATGCCAAATATAATGACAAGTTTGCTTTGTGGAGGACCAGCTTTGGTCAGGTAATATTGCTCGATTCGTTCTGCCGTTTGCTGGTCGATGACTCCTTCGGCGAGAAGATCCGTAATTTCCTTTCGTAGTTTCATAGTTGGTTTTGAACTACGCTAAAGATAACGTAAGGAAAAGAATATTCTGGCCAAAAGCTAATTTGAAAAAACCAACCAAAAATCAATTGATTAATTCATTTGAGGTGATATCTATGCCCTATATCCTCGCTACGAAAGGCTGCGGTCAATATCCCGCTTGACATCCCGCTCCTTGATCGTATTGCGTTTGTCAAATTCTTTTTTCCCCTGTGCAAGCCAGATTTCACATTTGGCGTGACCTCGTTCCGAAAAATAAATGCGATATGGAACGATGGTCAATCCCTTTTCATCGACGCGTCGCTCAATTTTTTTGAGTTCGGATTTTTTGAGGAGCAGTTTTCGGGTGCCTTTGGCTTCATGCTGAGACATGCTCGCATGTTCGTATTCATTGATATGCAAGTTTTTGAGATACAGCTCGCCTTGATCAAAGAGGCACCATGCATCACTCATATTTGCCTGACCAAGGCGCAGGGATTTGACTTCAGTGCCTTTCAGCACAATGCCGGCCTCATACTTCTGGAGCAGGGTGTATTCGTGACGTGCCTTACGATTGAGAATTTCCAATGGTGTGATTTGAGGCAAAGGTAATGGGGACTTAGCCAATTTAGAGACAATGGAGAAAAGAGGATCAAAAGAGCGTCTAAGTTGTCGGAGTAACTTTTTTAATTCGTCGGGACAAACAATCGAATTTATTCAAAATTGTAAGGTTGTCCTGACATATTTATATAAAATTATAAGGATTGAATGATGCTTTTATGTGTTTTTAAGGCAATGGTAGATTATAGCATCTAAAAAATAATATGTAATTATATGATTAACAGGAAAATAGGATAAATTATAGATAAAACATTGAAGGATGGTAAAGTAATCCTGCTACTTGGGCCAAGGCAAACGGGTAAATCTACCCTTTTGAGAGAGCGATTTGCTGGCGAGAAAGTGCTATGGCTAGATGGGGATGATTATGATGTACAGGCTGTTCTCACTAAAAAGACATCGTCGTATTTGAAAAACCTCCTTGAAGGAAAAGAGAGGTTGATCATTGATGAAGCCCTGAATATCCAGGGGATTGGACTTACGTTAAAGCAAATTCATGACCTTGTAAAAGGTATCGAAGTGATTGTAACAGGATCTTCTGCATTCGAGATCAGCTCAAAAGCAAACGAGCCTCTTACCGGAAGAAAATGAGAGTATCATCTTTTCCCGCTGAGCGTTGTTGAGTTGGCCGGCCACTATGGTATGCTGGAAGAATCACGATTGCTGGAAAATCGGCTTATCTATGGATTATATCCTGAAATTGCAACTCATTCAGCTGATGCGGAAAAGCGGCTCATGGAATTGGCGACCAGCTATCTCTATAAGGATGTACTAAAGTGGCAAGAGATCAAAAAGCCGGCAGAATTGGACAAATTGTTGCAGGCCCTGGTCTTTCAGGTTGGAAATGAAGTATCGTATAATGAACTGGCTCAGATGACAGGCTTGACGAATGAAACAGTGCAGCGCTATATTAGCCTGTTGGAGAAATCCTTTGTCGTTTTCACCCTTTCCTCTTTCTCCCGTAATCTGAGACAGGAGATTATACCGCGAGAATTATTATGAATTCATTACATCTGCTGAAAAATAAATTTGCTAGGGTCGTTTTTTTCTTTCGGGCTTTTGGTTCTCAGTTCAGTAAAGGTCGGCCTGTGTATATCTAAGTTCCACAGATGCCCCATTTCCTAAGACGCTGAGCCACAAAGTAAAGCACGCAAAGGCGTAAGGAAAAGAAAGGCGCGCAGAGACGCAGAGGCGCAGAGAAATGTATAGCCCGCAAAGCCGCGGAGATGATTATAGCGCATAGAGACGCAGAGGCACAGAGAAAAGTAAAGCTCGCAAAGCAGAAAGAAAAGCAAGTAGAGGCGCAAGAAAAGAATAGCACGCAAAGCCGCCAAGGCGCAAAGAAGAGATTAACTTTAAAAGGGGATCATGCGAATACATCAGACGAGGAGTTAAATCGAGCATATCGCAGATCCCGCCCACAATAGCTTGGTATTTGCTACGGTAGCCGCAGAGGTGCAGTTTATTGCATTTGGTCCTTTCGACAAGCTAAGGGACCAAGCATATCACTGTCTCACTCTCTTATGTAAATGCTATTACGACTTCGACACCTGGTTACTAAACGTCAATGGCTTCTCAGGTTTGAGATTCTTGTTTAGAAAATCTGTCATCTTCACATACAAATGCCTTCGGGCATTGTCCCCATAGATACCATGGTTCCGGTTAGGGTAGTAATACGTATCATATTGCTTATTGGCTTTGATCAACGCAGCCGACATTTCTGCGGAATTTTGAAAATGCACGTTGTCATCGGAGTTGCCATGCACAAGCAGATAATTACCGGTCAGGCGGTCCACAAAATTGATCGGTGAATTGTCCTCATATCCTTTGGAGTTTTCTTTGGTGTCCCGCATATAGCGCTCGGTGTAGATGGAGTCATACCATTTCCAGTTAGTCACTGGTGCGACGGCTATGGCTGAATTGAAAACATCATTTCCTTTCAACAAACAAAGTGAAGACATATACCCTCCATAGCTCCATCCGAAAATACCGATCCGAGAAGAATCAGCATACGGCAGTCTGCCCAGATATTTTGCTGCTTCTATCTGATCGATAGTTTCATAATGCCCTAACTGCAGGTAGGTCATCTTTTTAAATTCTTCGCCGCGGCCACCTGTGCCTCTGTTGTCGACACATGCGATAATATAACCTTGTTGTGCAAGTGATTGATACCACCAATAATCAGCACCCATCCATCCATCGAGAACTTCCTGGGAGCCGGGACCTCCATAGAGGGTCATAAACACAGGGTATTTTTTGGCAGGATCAAAATTCAAAGGCTTGATCATATATCCATTAAGATCAACACCTTCAGACGTAGTGAAATTGAAAAATTCAACCGGCTGTGCACCTGCTTCAGCCTGCTGCTTTTTTACACCTTCGTTGTTTTCAAGCACTCTGACCACTTTGCCATTACGGTCATATACTGTATAGGTTGGTGCTGCATTGATCGTGGAATGATTCATTACGAACAAATCAAAGGTGGTGGAAAACTGAGCCGTGTTCATGCCTTTTTCTGCGGGCAGATGTTTTTTATTTTCACCATCAAGTCCTATACTGAACACTTCTCTCTCCATCGGAGAAACAGATGCTGCCTGGTAATAGATCTTTTTATTTTTTTCGTCTACACCATAAAACGAAGTGACCTCCCAGTTTCCCGCGGTGATTTGTTTCCTGAGTGCGCCACGCATGTCATACTGATAGATATGGTTGAATCCGTCCTGTTCGCTGGTCCAAATAAAACCCTGATCATCCGGCAGGAAGGTGAGATTGTCATGAATATCGATATAATATTTGTTTTCTTCCTGCAGCAGTTTGGTTGTCTTGCCACTCGCTGAATTGGTCAGGAGAAGTTCAAGATGGTTCTGATGCCTGTTCATCCAGAATACACAAAGTTTTGATGGATCATTCGTCCATTTGATGCGCGGGATATACCCGTCAGGATCACTGGTACGGTCAACATCCACTTTCTTTTTGGTCTTCGTGTCAAAAATATGAATACTGACTTTGGAATTTTCCATACCCACTTTTGGATATTTGAACGTGACATTTTCCGGATACAATTCACCCGTATAGTTGGTCATGGAAAATTCCTTTACGGCACTTTCATCAAACCGGTAGTAAGCGATGTAGCGGTTATCGGGAGACCAGGCAAAAGCTTTTGTAAACGAAAATTCTTCTTCATACACCCAATCACAAGAGCCATTGATGATCTGATTCCATTTGCCATCCATTGTAACCCTTGTTGTTTTTCCGGATGCCAGATCTTTAAAGTAAACATCATTGTCCATGACAAATCCAACTTTCTTTCCATCCGGGGAAAATGTCGCATGCATTTGTTTACCTGCCTCGTTTAATGCGTTCAGGGCATGAGAAGTCGTGTTATAGATATAAGTCCATTCTTTTGTTGAATGGCGATAGATAGCTTCACTACCTTCAGTCAGGAGCAGTTGAGATTCATCATCGCTAAAGGTATAATCATCAATGCGCTTGACATCTCCCGGAAGATTAAGCAGGTTTACATCCAGCAGGGTATCTGTCAGGTTGCCTGAGGTGAGATCATATTTCAGAATATAGTTGTCTTTCAGGGTGGTGTAATGACGACCGTCATTCATAAACCGGAATCCTGGAACACCCTTCGTACGGAAAGTTCCATTGGTCCATATGTCATCTATGGTGATCTGGCGTTGGCTGAAAACGAGAGACAGCGGAAGGATGATAAAACCGATCAGTAAAAGTGCAAATTGCCTGGAGCAAGTCATGAGCAAGAGATTTTGGATGGAGGGTAGTAAAGGTCGTGATTTGAATTTGCAGATCAAAGGGGATAACCTGGGGATGGTCTATGATTTATTAAGGTATATCGAATACTTGAAAGGTAATATTTTGTAAAGCCAAACAATTGATTCCATCATACAATTGATCCCCGGGGAAAAGTACTTGTCCTTAAGAACCCAAAGGGGTCCGGACTCCTGCCTGGACAGAGACCGAAAGCAGGTGTTTACCATTATGATTGCTGAATGTCAGGTTTGGCACCTGGTATTGATAAGCGGTCTGCAGAAAAAGGGTTTTGCGTTCGGCAAGAAGATACTCGAGTCCTATACCGAGATGGGCAGAGATAAAACTCGTATTGCTGAATGGCGCTTTTTCACGGAAGTCATCACTCACTCGTTTCGTCTCCCGAATGGTTCTTGCCAGGGAAGGATTGTTGTTCGGATTTTCACCCTCAGGGAGTGATGGGAAATTATACTTAATTAAGACATCTATATCCGATTGTGCGATGAGGTGAAGTCCAAATCCTGCAAGTGCATATGCTTTCAACCGGCCCTTTGGTTCGAAGCGATATCTGTATTGAAGAGGTATAGAAATGAGCTGTATACGCATGGCATCAAATTCTACATTGCTGTTGTCAGCGGTTATACCCACAGTTAATTCACGTCCGGGCCTAAAGCTTTTTGCACTATAGATAACTCCGGTTTCAACGGCCCACCTGGCATGAGCTAATGCAAGGGTAAATCCTGCCCCGTATCCCGGGCTGGTAAGACCTTGTAATGGAAATATAACCTGCTTGCCATTGTTGTACAATCTGTCTTCAGGCATCTTCAGTTGGTTATAATCCAGTTGGGCTAACATCCCGAATTCAAGAAAAGTTTTTGAAATGGGCTTTACGAAAACAGGATCAGGTACTGAGCTAGTCTTCTGGTGCGTCATATTAATTAAACGCGGAGCAAGAGATTCTGTCATGTATGTGGCAGTGACAACTGGCTCATGATCTGTAAGCGAATGAAGTGTCTCTTTTTGATTTTGTGTGGCAATAAATTCTTTTTGTGAAGTGGATGTATTCATTTCACCTGCCAAAGCATAATTAGTCATTGGAGTTGGCTCTACTGTTTCATTCTCGTCAATTGCCGGAAAGGAATTTAAAAACCCGTTAGGTCTGGCCTGTGTTGAATTAACAGTGGCGGATGATTCTTTGGAATCTTTAGCAGAATTTGAATTTGTTCTGCTGATGGATTTGTTAGTTGTCTGCTTTTTTGAAGCAGAGGGCTGATGTGAAATCGGAGTTGAAGAAGTTGGTTTTGATATTAAGTCACCAAGCTCATTATTTCCGGGTTTGTAATTTTGATTGATGGCTATGTCCTGCAATCTATTTTGATCCTTGTCATCCGTAGGAGGTGTCAGCATCGGTAATTTACCGAGGTGGCCTATGTGGAGTATAGTGATGAGGAAGAGGACCATTGCGGCTGTCTCAAAAATCTTGAGGGCGACTAGTTTGGCGCGGAGAAGTTTATGGGCGTAAAAGCGTTGCTGGAAGAGTGGCCATGAATGTGGGTCCTTTGGGGGTTGAAATTCACTAATCTTTGCACGGACCTGACCGTCAAATCTGGTTTCGGAGACCTTGAGAGAGGATTCAATCCGCTCCCAACCTGTTACCTGGTCTGGAGGCGAATAACCGGAAAGTTTTTCTTTAAGTATTTCATCCTGGAGTCGTTCAGCACTATCTGCCGGGTCAGCGTTGATATCCAGCTGATGCTCAAACTCCTCCCAGTGGGATGGTTCGCCTTCTGACTTGAAATCACCAAGTAAATCCCGCAAATAGTTATCCCACTCCTTATTTTCCATATTTTCCTAGTCTTACTGTCAGCAGATCCTTGAGTTTGGACCTGGCTTTCACAAGGTTAGAACGGCTTGTACTCTCTGTGATTTCGAGAATGTCAGCAATCTCACGGTGAGAAAACCCCTCTACGACGTAAAGATTAAATACAGAACGATAAGCGGGGGATAACTGCTGTATGCACTTGATAATTTCCTGGACGGTCAGTTTGCTAATGGCGTCGGGTTCGTTGGTCTGGACTTCAAAAGCGGTTTCCAGATCATCCGTACGCCGTCTTGATTGCATCCTGTAATAATCAATAGCGGTATTGATGACAATCCGGCGCATCCAGGCGATCAGGGAGGTGCCGGGTTGATATTTGTGCATGTTATTGAGAATCTTGATAAACCCCTCGTGGAGGATATCCATGGCATCGTCCTGGTTGCTAGAGTATCGGTGGCAGACGCCCAAGAGGAGGGTATAGTTTTCTTCATAGAGTTGTTTCTGGGCCCATCGCTCCTTGGCGATACAGGCCTCAATGAAGTCCTTTTCCTGATTTAGGCTGATCGAAATACTCATACCGAGAGGAAATATAGGTAAAATCCGGTAATGGCATAGCCCTTAAATCATCGTTTGTCCGGTATTCAACATTCCCCAGGGTGAGGTTATCGATTGTACGGAAAGGTTGATAAATCTCTTTTACCTTTCCGATATGGAAAAAACAATGGAGCAACTGCAATTTCCGGTTGGCAGGTTTTCATTACCCACCGTGGTGTCAATGGAAGAGATTAGAAAGGCTATGGAGCGAATTTCCATTTTTCCCTCTTTGATTCTTGAAACCGTCAGGCCACTTTCACCTGCGCAACTCGATACGCCATATAGGCCCGGAGGATGGACTGCAAGGCAAGTTGTCCACCATTGTGCAGATAGTCATATGAATGGATTTATCCGTTTTAAACTAGCGCTGACTGAAAACGCTCCTATCATCAAACCATATGAGCAGGCTGCATGGGCTACTCAGCCGGATTATCAAATGGGACCTGAGATATCACTGATCCTACTTGGCAGTGTTCACAAAAGGTGGGTTACGCTGATGGAATCCTTGATCGAAGCAGATTGGGATAAAACATTTATCCACCCGGAATATAATCGTGTCCAAAAGTTGCGACAAACCGTGATGTTGTATGCATGGCATGGAGAGCATCATCTGGGGCATGTACTGAATTTGAAAGAGATGAAGAGTTAGTGTTAAATAGTTATCGAACACGCTAATCCGCAACATAAGTGGCCAAATGAATTTTGAACACTTGCGGCAAATTCTGCTAAATAAATAAGTTACATTTTGTGGTCTGAGTGAAATGGAAAAGATAATTCTTTTCAATGCTGGAGAATAAATGACAGTTGGCCTTTCGTATACGCCTTACAGACGAAGCGTGCAAACAGCCTTAAGGTGCTTCACTTGAAAGGTATGGTGCTCACCAGTCTTTTTTACCCCCTTTGCCCCCTAAATGGGGTATCTGTTTTCGAAGTTAACGTTCTATACCCCCTTTGCCCCCTAAATGGGGGTACCAGTTTTCGAAATGATTTTCCTACACCTTCTGTTCACATGAATATGATTAATGGTGCACGTAATGAGCATCATGATCCACTTCCAATTTAAGCCACATTTGGTTCGAGTGATTTTTTTTTTGCAAATACATACCCATTTGATAAGCAATAAAATTGGTACCCCCATTTAGGGGGCAAAGGGGGTAAAAAGGGCAAAGGGGTTTTTAAGGGCAAAGCAGGTAAAGAGCTTAAACAACATCAAATTTGTAAAGCTCCACAGTTTTATTCTTTCACCTCTAACATCATCTTCCTCAGCAGTACCAGCGATGCGATCGCAGCGTATTCGATATTGCTCATGCGGTCACGTGTGAGTTTGAGTAATCGGGATCTAGTTCCATTTGGTCCGGAGCAGGATATCCAGATCGTTCCTACTGGTTTTTGAGGAGTGGCTCCTCCAGGTCCTGCTATCCCACTCGTAGCTATAGCCCATGTAACGCCTAATTTTTTCCGGACGCCTTCCGCCATAGCAGCGACTACTTCTTCACTGACAGCCCCAAATGTATTGAGCATTTCAGCGGATATATCCAGGAGTGACGTTTTCAATTCATATGCATACGGAATGACAGAGCCCATATAATATTCAGATGAACCTGGTATGGATGTTATCAGATGGGATACATAGCCACCTGTACAACTTTCCGCAGTACCGATAGTTTCTTTTCGTTCTCTCAGCAATGCCCCAATGGCTTTGGATAGATTAACATCCCCGGTACCAAATACAAGTTTGTCAAGCCTATTGAGGATTTGTTGTTCGTAGTTGTCAAGCTCCTTCTTCAATTCACTCTTGTACGATGTGAGTCTGAGTGTCACCTGACTAAAATGGGGGAGGTACGCTAACTTGATATCAACGGGTAATGATGATTCAATATCCTTTATCATTTCGGCAATCACGGTTTCACCTTCACCTGCAGTGCGGATAATGCGGTGTTCAACGGGATTTCCTTTTGGTAGTAAGTGGATGATTTTGTCTTTGAGCAAATGCTTCATTTCATTTGGCACGCCCGGTAAAGAGACGACGATTTTATTTCCTGTCCGGAAAATGGTGCCTGGTGCAGAGCCCTGGTCATTAGGGATAATCTCTGCTAGTTCCGGTTGATAACATTGCAGCTTGTGCATTTCAGCAGGTTCACGTCCAAATCGTTTGAGGATTTCCTGGACACGTTGCCATGTTTCTTCGTGCCAGACTTTATTACAATTAAAATACTGGCAAAGTGCATCCACCGTGAGGTCATCACTCGTAGGTCCCAGGCCTCCTGTGATCATCAGAAGGTCGGCAGCTTCGAGACACATCGACATTCCTTCTGTGATCTGTGGTATGTCGTCCCTGACACTGAGTTTACGGGTGACCTGCCATCCATGTTGATCCAGAAAAGAGGCGATCCATGCACTATTGGTATCGATGATCTGTCCGATCATCAGTTCATCGCCGATGGTGAGAATTGCTGCTTTTTTGATGTTGTCCATTTCCACAAAGTTACCTCTAAATTCTACTTCGATGGTTTCAACCCACCAGCCACATCTTTGGTCAATACTTCAATCAACCCATCAACGGATAAACCTAGTTTAGCCTTTCGAAATTTCTGCCAAATTTCTTTTTTCTAAAGGGGTTAAGTAATTCCAATGCGAAATATACAATATGCAAATAGCAAATAAACTTATAAGCCTATAAACTTAGAAACCTATAAAGACATCAACCTATCAACTAGCTCACCACCCATTTAACCTGATGCGAAGCATACTGCTTTATTGTATCGTCCGTATTTTTCAGGATGAGATGACCTTGCATCGAGACGCCAATCACTTCTGCTTCAAAACTTGATTCTTCAGAAAGGAAGGTAAAATGGTTTCCCTTTCCAAAAACATATTGGTCGTAATCAGATTTCCAATGGTCATTGTCAACTTTTAGCAGAGCCATGACATGTTCTCTGATGATCAAGGCAACTTGTTGAGGTGCATATGTTGAACCCGTCAGCTGAGAAAGTGAAATGGCGTTTGAAATTTCCGGAGGAAAATTTTTCTCATTAACATTCATGCCGATGCCGATGATAGAATGTTGGATTTTACCACCCGACAGCGCATTTTCTATCAGGATGCCGCAGAGTTTTTTACCTGCTGCATAAATGTCATTTGGCCATTTGATCAGTGGTTGGAGGGAGGGGTCAATGGATGTTAATGCATTCACAATGCCCAGGCTGGTCTTCATACTTAAAGCAGGAAGGTTGGAAATGTTCAGGCTGTCTGGCAAATAGATAATCGACATAGCCACATGGCTTCCCGGGCCTGAAATCCATACGCGGCTTAGCTGGCCCCGCCCATCCGTCTGATGCTTTGCGAAGAGGGTAAGACCGTTTACACCAGCACCTTGCGCCAACAATCGCTGTGCTTCTTTGTTGGTAGAATCTAGAGTATTGTAAATCTTAAAATAGTCCATATTTAGCTCAAAAGACCCTTACCTTTGTGCACGATGCTCTGTTTCAGGGTGACAATTATCGTATATTTGGAGTAATATAGGTATTAGGAAGCAGGACCTAGGAGACAGGGGACAGGTGAATTGGAGTAGATTTTATCAATAAAAAGTGAACATTTGGCAAACCTAAAGAAAGCCATTCAGGCAAAAGCCGTTACCAACGGACTTCCGGATTTGATTATCGACTGTATTACAGATATTAAGGGCAAAAAAATTGTTTTACTGGATCTCAGGGAATTGAAAGATGCCCCCACCGACTTTTTTATAGTCTGTGAAGGTGATTCGACCACTCAGGTCAGGGGTATTGCCGGTAATATCGAGCGTCGACTCAAAAGCGAGATTAAACTTCATCCGGGACATGTGGAAGGTCTGGAGCATGCAAAATGGGTCTGTATGGACTATTTTGATGCCATCGTACACATCTTTTATCCGGAAACCAGACGATTTTATGATCTTGAGCAACTGTGGGGAGATGCCAGGCGAACAGAATATGAGGACAGTTGATCGATTATTTACCAGGGTACATACCCGTGCGTAAAACCTTATAGGCTTGCATTTCGTTACTAAGAAGCCAGTTACAAAACAGCATTTAGAAAAAAATCAATGAGTCAGGACGAGAATAATAATCAGGATAAGAAGCCGGGGAAGTTCACCTTTAATTCCTATTGGATTTCCGGAAGCATCATCCTTGGACTAATCGTATTCAATTTGATGTTCTTAAGTGAAGCATCAACGGAGGTGATCAATTTTCAACGCTTTGCTCAATTGGTAGAGGCGGGTGATGTAGCCAAGATAGAGGTAGTCAATAAAAAAGATGCCCGCGTTTTCATCAAGAAGGAAAGCCTCACCAAACCGGAGTTTAAAAAACTTAATGAAACTACCTTCAGCAAGACACGGCCTCAGTTTGTGTTCAATATAGGACCTCCCGAATCTTTCGCTGATCAGATCAATGCACTCAATAGTCGTGTGGATCCTCAATTGAGAGTCTTTCCGGATTATGTAGACAAAGAAAACTGGATGGGGCCGCTCATGGGCTGGCTGATCCCGATCTTTTTATTCCTGGGCCTCTGGATATTTATGATGCGAAGAGTTTCTGGCGGAGCTGGGGGACCTGGTGCCCAGATTTTCAATATTGGAAAGAGTAAAGCGACCTTGTTTGAAAAGGATGCTAAAGTAACGGTGACCTTCGCTGATGTGGCGGGTCTGGAAGAAGCAAAAGAGGAAGTGATGGAAGTCGTTGACTTTCTAAAGAATCCAAAAAAATATACATCACTGGGTGGTAAGATTCCAAAAGGTGTTTTGCTGGTCGGTCCTCCGGGAACCGGAAAGACTTTGCTTGCAAAAGCAGTAGCAGGTGAAGCTGCTGTGCCTTTCTTCTCGATCTCTGGTTCAGATTTTGTTGAGATGTTTGTTGGGGTCGGAGCATCACGCGTTCGTGATTTATTTAAGCAAGCGAGAGAGAAAGCTCCATGTATTGTATTTATCGATGAGATCGATGCGATAGGAAGGGCGCGCGGACGTAATGCATTTCAGGGCGGCAATGACGAGCGGGAGAATACGCTCAACCAGTTACTCGTGGAGATGGATGGGTTCAGCACCGACAAGGGCGTCATCATTATGGCGGCCACTAACCGTCCGGATATTCTTGACGGAGCATTGATGCGTCCGGGTCGTTTCGACAGGCAGATAGGTTTAGAGCGTCCTGATCTTGCAGGCCGTGAAGCAATCTTTTCAGTGCATCTCAAGAATATCAAAATTGGTCCATCGGTAGAGCCTAAGATACTGAGTGAAATGACGCCCGGATTTGCTGGTGCAGATATCGCGAATGTATGTAATGAAGCTGCGTTGATTGCAGCCCGTAGAAATAAAACTGAAGTTGACCTTGATGATTTCCATTACGCACTTGACCGTGTGATAGGAGGCCTAGAAAAGAGAAACAAATTGATCTCTCCTGAAGAGAAGGAGATCATCGCGCATCATGAAGCAGGCCATGCCATCTGCGGATGGTACCTGGAGCATGCTTCACCACTGGTGAAAGTAACGATAGTGCCTCGCGGCATCGGAACATTGGGTTTTGCACAATATTCGCCAAAAGAAGAATACATCACACGCACCGAGCAATTGCTTGATCGTATGTGTATGGCACTTGGCGGGCGCGCGGCAGAGAGTGTGATCTATAATAAGATTTCAACTGGTGCGCAAAGTGATCTGGACCATGTAACCAAGATGGCGTATAGTATGGTCTCGGTATATGGCCTTGATGAAAAAGTAGGAAACGTATCCTTCTATGGAATGTCACAGGATCAGTTTCAGAAACCATATTCTGAAGATACAGCGACCCTGATTGATGACCGGGTGCGGGAAATCATTGATGGGCAATACGAACGTGCGCAAAAAATGTTGAGATCGCATAGAGGTGAACTTGAGATGCTCGCCAAGGCCTTGCTGGAAAAAGAAGTGATTCATAAAGCAGATATTGAGCGAATGATTGGTCCACGGCCATTTCAGGTCAAGGGAACAACGGCTAAGGATGAGGAGACACAGACAAATCCTGTCGATCAGGATGGAATACCTCCGATTCCCGGTAGTATAGAAACGAACCCCGATATGGGAGAGATCGGGCGGATAGAGGAGTGAAGAGTGAGTGAGTGAAGAGTGAAAAGTGATGCTTCGGCTGGTTCGACCTGCCTTACGCATCCTTGGGCTGCACCTCACCACCCGTCCGCTCAGCAACCGGATGCTTTGACACCGAGTACCTAACCGAAAAGGTAGAAAATAGAAATCAAAAAGGGGCTTGAAACTGGGGTTTCAGGCCCCTTTTTTTTTATGTTAAAATCAGGCCGGAAAAGGCCAAAAAAGACAGTGTGGCACACCTAGGTGTGCCACACTGTCGTAACTGTTTGGTTGTCAGGGCCCCCAGGCCTGTTTTAACTAAATTTCAAATTTAGTTAAAATGCACGCCAAGAGCCAAGCTTAAGGCGCCATAATTTGTGGCAATTCTCCTCCCTCTGGAATAAACTTCATGGAGATCGAATTGACACAATGACGAGTATTTTTGTCGGTCATCCGCTCGCCGGTAAAAACGTGGCCGAGGTGGCCCTTGCAATTAGAGCAAATGATCTCTACCCGACGACCATCTGCATCTGTATGCTTGTATACTGCTCCGGCGATCTCGTCATCAAAACTCGGCCATCCGCAGCCGGAGGCAAACTTATCCTCCGATTTGTACAGCGGTTGATTGCATTGTCTGCAGATGTATGTGCCCGGCATTTTGTTGTCATCATACTCGCCGGTAAATGGACGTTCCGTGCCTTTGCTAAGGATAACACGAGCTTCGTCGTGGGAAAGAGAGTTGTATGCCATAATGATACTAATGAGATGATTTCGATTGGAAAACGCTTGATTGAAGGAATTGGTTTAGAAAAAGCAAAAAGCAAAGGGCAGATCGTTTTGTAGTATGCGAAGTATTTCGAAAATGGCCCGATTTGAAGACAAGTCACCCTTCAGGATTGAGCCCCTTAAATTTGAAATCAAGTCCCCTTTAGGAGACTTAGGGGTACAATTCCAAGGGTACAATTCAGGGATACAACCTCCCCTAAGGCAATCCCATCAATCCACCCGGCCAAACTCCAAGCAACAAACTCAATCCTACACATACCAGCATGACAATGGTGTAAAGTAGAGATGGTTTGACTTCTGTCTCATCTCCGGTTTTGGTGTACATCGCCAGGATGACTTTGAAGTAATAATAGACACCAACAATGGATGCGAGAACAGCCAAAATCGTTAACACTGCATAGCCGTTTTTGATCGCTTCGGAAAAGATGTAATATTTACCAAGGAACCCGGCTAATGGTGGAATACCCGCAAGGGACAACATACTCAGGGTGAGCATAGAAGCTAGAAAAGGTTTCTTTCTACCCAGGCCGTCAAAAGCATCAACAGTTTCTTTTCCGGTAGCTTTGAAAACAGGTATAGCTACAGCGAAAGCTCCTATCGTAGCAAGCACATACGCAGCGCCATAGAAAAATAATGCTGATGATGAATCAGTCTTGAGACTAAGGATGGCAAGCAACATATATCCTGCATGAGAAATCCCGGAATAAGCAAGCAGTCTTTTAAAGTTCTCCTGGCTCAATGCGATTAGATTACCAACGATCATCGTGGCAGCCGCAACGATCACAAGTATATCATTGGTGTATCCGTCTATCCCCAGCAATCCACCTGACATCAGGCGGTAAAAAGCTGCAAAGAAAGATACCTTGACAAGTGTAGCCATCATGGTGGTCACCAGTGACGGCGAACCTTCATAAACATCAGGACTCCAGAAATGGAATGGGACGGCTGCGACTTTAAACAAAAGGGCGGCAACCATCAATAAAGAACCGACCAGAAACATCGGGCTGTTCATGCCAGATACCGCAGCAAATGAAGAAATCTTCGCTAGTTCAAATGATCCGGATGACCCATAGATAAGGGTTATACCAAAAAGCAGGATGGCCGAAGCGAAAGATCCCATTAGGAAATATTTGAAACCTGCTTCGTTGGAGCGGATATCAAACTTGCGGCTGCCCGCCATGATGTATAATGAAATGGACACAATTTCGATGCCCAGAAAAAGCATGATCAGGTTAGAAAAACTGGTCAAGACCATCGCCCCAGACAAGATGAAAAGAAGGATGGCCAGATAATCACTCAGGTGATGTTGTTCATCTTTGTAAAAGTCAGCAGACAGGGAAAAGAGCAAAGCCGCCGCAGCAATCAGGAGGCCATTGAAAGCTACTGTAAAATGATCGACCTGAATCATATGTGACATATCCATTCCACCGATGATCATCGGTGCGACATTTTGCCAATCCATATAGTTGACAAAGAAGATGGCAGCAAGCCCGCCGAGAATGATCGGGATCAGCAGTTTGCGCAGATTGAGAATCTCTGCCACCAGGCAAAGCAATCCGAGACAACAGGTATAGATTAAGGTATACACTATATTTTCCTTTAGGGTGGTTTTCGTGATTTTCTAGAGGTTCAATATTTTGAACCCTTTCAAAATCACGAATGAAATATGTTAGATCACTGTTTTATTCAATATCGTTTGCAATACCGGTTCAGCCATGTCCATGATGGGTTGTGGATATATACCCATCGCAATGATGACGATCACCAGCATACTAAGTGCCAGTTTTTCATTCCAGTATAAATCGGGAAATTCCGGCACACGAATTCCCGTTTCCCCAAGCATTACTTTTTTAAACATGCGCAGCATGTAGACAGCGCCAAGGATGATGGTCAATCCGGCAAATACAGAAAGCCAGGTATTATATTCATAGACGCCATAAAGCAGCAAAAACTCTCCGATAAAACCATTGGTCAGCGGTAAGGCAACACTACCAAGCACTATGATCATAAACATGGTGGTAAACTGAGGTGCTAAGTTTCTGATACCCCCGAGTTCATTGGTTTCATTGGTGTTAGTGCGGTTGAAGATGATGTCTGCGCAAAAGAAAAGTCCAACGACATTGACACCATGCGCTACCATCTGCACTACACTACCCTGAAGCCCCTGGATGTTGAGCGCAAATATCCCTGCAGCAATCAATCCGACGTGAGCAAGGGAAGAATACGCAAGTAGGTTTTTTAAATTACGTTGCTTGATCGCGATGATGGATGCATATACAATACCCACTACGCAAAGTGTTATGGCCAGTGGACCCCAGGTTGCCACGCCCACCGGGAGTATAGGCAACAACCAACGGATAAGGCTGTAGGTACCCATCTTGAGCATGATACCTGACAAAAGCATTGTACCCTGCGTAGGCGATTCACGATATGTATCTGCCTGCCATGTATGAAATGGTACGATAGGGATCTTGATCGCAAAGGCGAGGAAAAACATCCAGAACAACCAGCTTTGATTGCCATCCGTAATATAGATACGGTAGAGCTCGCGGATATCAAATGACTGATCCGGATTGTACCAGTACAGCATGATAAATCCAAAGAGCATCAACAAGCTTCCTGCAAGCGTATAGATGAAAAATTTAAGGGTGATGGCTACTCGGTTTTCTCCGCCCCAGCGTAATGCAATGAAGTAGATGGGTATCAGAGCCAATTCCCAGAAGATATAGTACAGGAGTCCGTCCATGGCCGTGAAAACACCAACTAGGGCGAATTGCATCAGCAGGATGAGTGAAAAGTACCCTGCAGCATGTGGGGTATTCCTGTTGAATGCGGACAGGATGATAATCGGCGTCAGAAAGTTGGTCAGCAAGACCATGATAAGGCTCAGGCCATCGAGTCCGAGGTGAAAACTCACTTTTGGTGATTCGATCCATGAATGAAAGACATAGAATGCTTCCGGTCCAGAAGCCTGGAATACAGATACAACGTATCCGGTAATCGCCAATTCAACGACAGCCAATCCCAGGGCTAATTTTGCAGCAAGCTTTGATCCACCTAGCAAAACAGCCAGGGAAGCTATCAACGGGAAGAACAAGAGTAGTATCGTCATCATCAGATCAGCAGTCGAATTATAAAGAGTACAACCATCCCAATCACCATCGCAAAGACATAGAATCCGGTATTACCGGTCTGGAAGAGGCGCAATGATTTTCCACCGGAATCCATTACGTCTGCAGTTGCGTTTACCAAACGGTCGACAACCTGTTTGTCAAAGAAGGTTCCAAACCATTCAGACATTTTGAAAACCGGCTTTACGATCCAGCTTTCATAGATTTCATCAACATAGAATTTATGGTAGATCAGTTTTGGTAATCCGGTGATGGCACTATCCGCTTCAGGCATAGCCTTGAGGGTGATATATTTTCTTCGGGCATACAAGATCACCCCGATCGCCGCAAGACCTGCGAGGGTCATCAATCCGATCTCCAGAGAATGACTTAGTTTTTCACCATGATGGAGCAACGAAGCGGAGGGTTCCGTTACAGCCGACAAGTAGGTATCGAGTAGATGACTCACATGAAACACAGCTGGTAATCCGATAAGTCCGCCGATCACTGACAATACACAAAGTATGATCAACGGCAACGTCATCGTCCATGGTGATTCATGGATATGATGCTTGGTTTCCTCTGTTCCGCGGAAATTATTGAAGAAGGTCAGGAACACCAGTCTGAACATATAAAACGCGGTGAGCAAGGAGCTGATGAACAATATCGTCCATACCACTTTGTCTTGTTCAAAGGCATGAGCGAGTATTTCATCTTTGGAGAAAAAGCCGGAGAGTAAAGGAAATCCTGAGATGGCCAATGCCGCCAGGATGAATGTTAAATAGGTGACCGGGATCAGTTTTTTCAAACCGCCCATGTTTCGTATATCTTGTTCTCCATGCAATGCGTGTATGACGCTACCTGCACCAAGGAATAAGAGTGCTTTGAAAAATGCATGTGTTACGAGATGAAAGATGCCACTGCTGAAAGCACCTAATCCAAGCGCGGCAAACATCAATCCGAGTTGAGAAACCGTAGAGTAGGCAAGTACCTTTTTTATATCATTCTGCTTGAGACCAATCACCGCGGCAAATACAGAGGTAGCCACACCAATCCAAAGTATTACTGTCAGTGTGGTTGGAGCCATCGCAAAAAGTACATTCGAACGCACGACCATGTAGATACCTGCGGTCACCATCGTAGCAGCATGAATCAATGCGGAAACGGGTGTAGGACCAGCCATCGCATCGGGTAGCCATGTGTAGAGTGGCAACTGAGCTGATTTACCAATCGCACCTACGAAGAGTAATAAGGTGATGCCAATCAGCAGTGTGCTGTCAGCCGATAAACCCGTAGCAAGTCCTTCGACTGCCTGGATGTCCAATGTGCCAAAATGGAAGAGTATAAAAAACATACCCATCAAAAAGCCAAGGTCTCCGATACGGTTCATGACAAACGCCTTTTGCGCTGCGTCATTATAGGCTTCATTCTTAAACCAGAATCCGATCAGTAAATAGGAACAAAGTCCTACGCCTTCCCATCCGATAAACATCATCAGGTAGTTGCTGCCCATGACAAGCAAGAGCATGAAAAAGATAAAGAGGTTGAGGTAGGTAAAAAACCTGGTAAATCCATGATCGCCATGCATGTATCCAATGGAGTAGAGGTGGATCAGGAATCCCACGCCGGTGACCACCATCAGCATGATCATGGTCAAGGAATCAATCCACAAACCAAAGGAGATGTCGATGTGGCCAAACGAGATCCAGTTGAATACATCGATGCTGATGGCCTGCGCCGCTCCGAGATCTTTGAAGAGCAACAGGACGCAGACAAAGGAGGCTAATACGGAGAGGCTTCCTATCCATCCGGTGCTACCTTTTGGGAGGAATTTTCCAAGTAAACCATTCACCAGAAATCCCATCAAAGGGAGCAGGGGAATCATGAGCCCCAGGAATGTCATGGTTGGGTTATTGGTTATCGTTTCTGTCACTGTCTTTTATTTTTGAATCACGGCAATAGGACATCTACAGCAGTGACCGGCTACCATTTTAATTTATTCAATACATCAATATCCGTACTGCCGATATTGCGATAAATGCTGATCAGTAAGGCGAGCCCGACAGCGACTTCAGCTGCAGCGACCACCATGATAAAAAAGACAAACACCTGTCCATCACTGTTTCCGCTATAAGCAGAAAAGGCAACGAGCAGGAGGTTGACCGAATTGAGCATCAGCTCGATACACATCAGGATGATGATGGCATTGCGTCTGAAGAGCACGCCCATCACACCGATGCAGAATAGAAAGGTACTTAGGAATAGGTACCAGTTGAGCGGAACTAAATGTGCTGCTTGTTCCATATCAGTTTTTTTCTCTTTTGGCTAGTAAAACGGCTCCGATCATTGCTGACAGGAACAGGATAGAGGATATTTCAAAAGGTAAGAGGTAATCTGTAAATAACCGTTGGCCGACATGTTCAACCATTCCTTTGTCCGAAGGGGGTGGTAGAGTAAATTCGCCAAGTGTTGTGGCTTTAATAGATGCCAGCAGGGTCACAAAGAGCATTCCGGCAGCAATTGTGGCTGCAATCCTCAATTTCCCTGACTTAGGCACATCTGAATCTGAATTGAGGTTGAGTAACATGACCGTAAAGAGGAAGAGTACCATAATGGCACCTGCATATACGATAACATGTGTGATCGCCAGGAACTGCGCATTTAACAGAATATAGTGTCCCGCTATCGTAAAGAAACAGACGATAAGCGACAATACACTGTACATGGGCTTATGGGTGAAAACCACCACCAATGCACTCAGTATGGTCATGGTCGACAGTATAAAAAATAATAGTTGGCTCATTCTTTTTTATCTTTCTTATGATTTGTCAAAAGATCATGACATCTCATACATTCATTTCATAGTTATTTTTACGTCCGCTTATATCGATGCGTGTTTCCGGCGTTGTACCTTCCACCAACAGATCCTTTCCCCAGATAAATGTATTACGGGCATAATTGGAAGGCAATAATCTGTCAGTAAGGTATATCGCGTCTTTGGGACATGCTTCTTCACACAGTCCACAGAAAATGCAGCGGAGCATATTGATTTCGTACACTGCAGCATATTTTTCTTCGCGATAGAGGTGTTCTTCACCTTTCTGGCGTTCGGCAGCGTCCATCGTAATTGCTTCTGCAGGACACGCCACTGCGCAAAGTCCACATGCGGTACAATTTTCACGTCCTTCTTCATCCCGTTTTAAGACATGAACGCCTCTATATACGCCTGCAATAGGCCTCTTTTGTTCAGGATAGCGGACAGTTGCTTTCTTTTTGAAAATATGGGAGAACGTGATCATCATGCCTTTGATGATGGCAGGCAGATAGAGTTTTTCTACCCAATTGAGTGTTTTGACAGAAGCTACTTTCGATCGGTTGGTCAGTTGCATAGTGTTTATTTTACAAAAGTGAGCCATGCACCGGTAACCAGCACATTGAAGATCGATAGTGGAATCAATACCTTCCATCCCAGGCGCATGAGTTGATCATACCGGAATCTGGGTAAGGTCCAACGCACCCACATAAAGAAGAAGATAAAGAAGAATATTTTAGCAAAGAGCACACAGATGCTAACGATCGCTGCAAGGTTAGGGGACATGTTGAGGCTGTCAATGCCCGGGAAATGGTATCCGCCAAAAAAGAGGCAGGAGATGATGGCGGCGGAGATAAACATGTTGATGTATTCCGCAAAAAGGAAAAATCCGAGTTTCATAGAACTATACTCGGTATGGTATCCGCCGATCAGTTCGCTCTCAGATTCTGGAAGGTCAAAAGGAGCACGGTTGCACTCAGCAAATGCACAAATCAGGAAAATGAGAAAGCCAAGAGGCTGATAAAATACATTCCAGTGAAAGCCCTGCTGCATGTCAACGATTTCTCTCAGATTGAGGGAATTGGACATGAGGATGATAGAAATGATCGCCATTCCCATCGGCAATTCATAACTGATCATCTGTGATGATGCCCTGAGCGCGCCAAGCAATGCAAATTTATTGTTCGAAGCCCAGCCCCCGATCATGATGCCATATCCTCCTATGGAAACCACCGCAAGCAGATAGAGGATACCGACATTAAGATCAGCAACCTGAAGGCTAAATACATGATCACCGAAAACAAATGATTTACCCCAGGGTATAATGGCGCTCGTCATCAAGGCCGTCAGAATAAACAGCGAGGGTCCTAGTATGAATAGAAACTTATCAGCGTCTTTGGGCGTAATGTCTTCTTTCAGAAAGAACTTGCCACCATCTGCTAACGGTTGCAATATGCCCCAGGGGCCAGCGCGATCCGGCCCGATACGGTCCTGAATGAGAGCAGCAATTTTGCGTTCTCCATACGTTGAGTAAGCAGCAATGCCCAGACTGACTACGAAGATGATAACGATCAGGATGACCTTATCTAATATTAACCACCAATCTATCATTCCGGGAGCGCTTTAATATCGTTGAGTGTTAATTCATTTGGTTTGACCAGTTTCTTGTATTTGTTAGCGGAGATGACGCTATGTCTGCTTATCTCGCGGACACCTTCGATCGTCCAGTCACTGGTTTGTTTTTTGTCAAAGCGACATTCGTTGCAGATAAATTCAGCCACTTCACCCCATTGATCTTTTCGTCCGGTGACGCGCAGCACATCATCTCCTTTATACCAGAGTACAACTTTACCGGAGCATTTGTCACAATCACGATGGGCATCCACAGGTTTTGTAAACCACACTCTGCTCTTAAAACGGAAAGTTTTATCGGTCAACGCGCCTACCGGGCAAACATCGATCATATTGCCGGAAAAATCATTGTCTATAGCTTCCTTGATGTATGTAGAGATTTCAGAAGCATCTCCCCTATTGAGTACGCCATGTACACGACCGTCGGTGATTTGTTCGGCAACCTTTACACAACGGTAGCATAAAATGCACCGGGTCATGTGAAGTTGAATGGTCTCACCGATATCTATTTTTTCAAATGTCCTGCGTTCGAAATCCGTCCTGGTCTTGTATTGGCCGTGCTCATAAGAGAGATCCTGGAGGTGACATTCACCAGCCTGATCGCAGATCGGACAATCTAGCGGATGATTGAGCAGTAGGAATTCAACCACGCCTGCCCTGGCATCCTGCACTTTTTCAGAAAGCTCGTTGGTCACCACCATGCCATCCATCACATTGGTGCGACACGATGCTACTAGTTTAGGCATCGGTCTCGGATCTTTTTCAGAACCTTTCGTGACTTCCACCAGGCAGGTGCGACAATATCCACCACTTGTTTTCAGACTGGTATAATAGCACATGGCCGGAGGCGCCACTTCAGGGCCAATCATCCTGGCTGCTTGTAGTATGGTCGTTCCATCCGGCACGTCTATTTCAATTCCATCGATAGTTACTTTTGCCATTATTTTATATTCATCAAACTCCTCTCGGAGTTCTGGTTATTATTTCAATTATAGTTCTGCTGGTTCAAGGTTCTGACAGTGATTGTAATAACTCACTTCATGTATTTGATTCGGGTTGGTAACGTACGCTTCAAATTCATGACGGAAATGACGTATAGCACTGGCAACAGGCCAGGCAGCTGCATCGCCAAGCGGGCAGATGGTGTTGCCTTCAATTTTGCGCTGGATATCCCAGAGCAAATCAATATCAGATATAGAGCCATGTCCATCCAATATTTTGTGGAGGATCTTTTCCATCCAGCCTGTTCCTTCTCGACATGGGCTACACTGGCCGCAACTTTCGTGATGATAGAAGCGAGTAAAGGTGTATAGATTATGCACGATGCTGGCACTTTCATCCATCACAATAAATCCTCCTGATCCGAGCATGGTGCCGGTAGCAAAGCCACCATCAGCCAGCGACTCATAGGACATCAATCGTGGTTCTCCATTTGCTGTCTTGAGGATCAGTTCTGTGGGCAGGATGGGTACTGATGAACCACCTGCAACGACAGCCTTGAGTTTTTTATCATTCAGGATACCTCCACAAAAGGCATCGGAGTATATAAATTCTTCAACCGGGACACCAAGTTCTATTTCATAGACACCAGGTTTTTTGATGTGGCCGGAAGCGGAGATCAGTTTGGTCCCGGTTGATTTGCCAATACCAATACCGGCATAAGCTTCTCCACCATTGTTGATGATGGGCACTACTGCGGCTATCGTTTCGACGTTGTTGACGACGGTAGGACAGTCATATAAACCTTTTACAGCGGGAAAGGGTGGTTTGATCCTTGGATTCCCACGTTTTCCTTCGAGTGATTCAAGCAATGCTGTTTCCTCCCCGCAGATGTATGCACCTGCACCTGGGTGCACGTAGATATCATGATCGAAGCCGCTGCCTAGTATGTTTTTGCCTAACCATCCATTTTTATATGCTTCTGCAATGGCTTTTTCAAGGATGCGGATGATGTAGAAAAATTCTCCGCGCACATAGATGTAAGATGTATGTGCTCCGAGTGCAAAACTGGAAGTGATCATTCCTTCCAGCAGCAGGTGAGGGATGTGCTCCATCAGGTACCGGTCTTTGAAAGTGCCGGGTTCAGATTCATCTGCATTGCAGACCAGGTACCGGGGCACGCCCTCAGGTTTTGCAAGGAAGCCCCACTTCATACCTGTAGGAAAACCGGCGCCACCACGACCGCGCAAGCCGGATTTTTTTACTTCTTCGGTGACGGCATCAGGGGTCATGGTCTTCAGTGCTTTCTCCACTGAAGCATAACCACCTTTCCTCCGGTAAACATCATAGGTCTGGATGCCAGGGACGTCGATATGTTCTAATAAAAGTCTTCTTTCCATTCTTTTTGATCGCAGATTGATCTGCGTAATTCATTTTTTTAAATATTTCTGCGACATCTGCGTTCAGTCAACATGGTTGCCAGTTGCCATTTTATATCGTCCGGAATGTTGAATGATCCAGGTATTGACTATGCTTTATTGTATTTCTGTTTTCTTCAATGATTGCGTCCACTTTTTCCATCGTCAGGTTTTCGTGAAACTTTTCTCCGATCTGAAGCATGGGTGCAGTGCCACATGATCCGAGACACTCTACCGTGCGCAGGGTGAATTTTCCATCTGAGGTAGTCTCCCCATCTTTTATGTTGAGCCGGTTTTCGATGTGTTGTACGATATCATACGCGCCCCGCAGCCAGCAAGAACTAGTCCTGCAGACTTCTATCAAACAGTTGCCTACCGGTTCAAGATGAAACATTGAGTAAAAAGAGGCCACTTCATACACTTCGATAGGCTTGATGTTTAGTATTTCAGCTACGCTGTCCATCACCGGTACACTCAGCCACCCGTTTGATTCTGCTTGTGCGAGATGCAGCAGTGGGAGAAGCGCCGATTTGTGTCGTCCTTCCGGATAGCGCGTGATGATGTTAAGCATCAGTGCTTCAGTATCAGGGGTAAATTTTACAGATTCTGTCTGGTTCATTTTTCTTGTAAGTTCCCAGGGCTACACCCTGACTTTACTAAATTCACAGGACTACACAGTGGGTACTAATATCCCAGAGTAACATCCTCGGCTTACTAATTTCCCAGGGCTGCACCCTGGGTTATGATGATGTCGGCCTTACAGGCCTTTAATCGTCATCCTCTCTGCTCTCCAAACTCTCTACTCTATGCCCTCTGCTCTATGCATCAAGTTCCCCCGCGATCACATTGAGCGAACTCAACGTCACGATCGCATCGGATAACATTCCTCCACGAATCATTTCCGGATAAGCCTGGTAGAAAATAAAACAAGGTCTGCGGAAATGTAATTTATAAGGTGTCCGTCCGCCATCACTGACGAGATAAAAGCCTAGTTCACCATTGCCTCCTTCGACCGCATGGTAAACTTCACCTTTAGGAACATCAGATTCACCCATCACGATTTTGAAATGCCAGATGAGTGCTTCCATATTATTATAAACATCCTCTTTAGGCGGCAGATAGAATTCAGGTACGTCTGCAAAGTATTTTCCTTGTGGCATATTGTCCAATGCCTGACGTATTATTTTGAGACTCTCCCATATCTCTGCCTGGCGGACCATGAAACGATCATACGTATCACCGTTGACACCGATAGGAATCTGAAAGTCAAAGTCTTCATACGAACTATAAGGGTTCGCAACCCTTACATCATAATCAACTCCTGCAGCACGTAGATTAGGGCCAGTGAAACCATAATTTAATGCACGTTCGGCAGTGATAGGTCCGGTCTTATTGGTACGATCAAAGAAGATCCTGTTCCGTTCGAGCAGGGTTCCAAATTCTGTAAACGCTTTCGGAAATTCAGCCAGAAATGCATTAATTCTTTTGTATACCTCCGGTGTGAAATCACGCTCTAGTCCACCGATACGTCCGATGTTGGTAGTCAATCGAGCGCCACAGATATGTTCGAAGATGTCATAGATCTTTTCTCTCCACTGGAACAAATACGTAAAGCCTGTCAAAGCCCCGGTATCAACGCCGATGACTGCGTTGCACACAAGGTGATCAGAAATCCGGGCAAGTTCCATGATGATCACCCGCATGTATTGAGCCCGCTTCGGAATCTCTACATCAATCAGTTTTTCGACGGTCATATGCCATCCCATATTGTTGATCGGGGAGGAGCAATAATTGAGACGGTCGGTGAGGGTGGTGATCTGGTAATAAGGTCTGCGTTCAGCTATTTTTTCAAACGCGCGGTGAATATAGCCACAGGTTTGTTCGGAGTCAATGACAATCTCGCCATCCATAGTGAGGATGTTCTGAAAGATACCGTGTGTAGCAGGGTGGGTGGGGCCCAGGTTGAGGGTCGAGTATTCAATATGCAAATCATCTTCATGTCTTGCCCCGGAAACCACAGCATTTGTTTTATTTTCTGTCAGAGTTGTCTGGTTCATGTTGGTTTGTCCTTGCTGTTTGATGTTGACTTCCTGTTCTATTACGGTTATCGACCGAAATATTGATCCTCTTTGTCTGTCCTTGTCGCATCTTCCAATGGAAATTCTTTGCGCAGCGGGAAATAATCCATTTCATCTACATTCAGTATCCTCTTCATATTTGGGTGGCCGGTAAAGTTGATACCATAAAAATCATAGGTCTCGCGTTCCATCCAGTTTGCTGAACTATACAATGAGGTTACAGAAGGAATTTCAGGGTTTGATATTGGCATAAAAGCTTTCATCCGCAGACGTACATTATTTTCCATACTCTGCACGTGGTATACGGCGCATAGCTCCTGATCCTTGAGATCCGGATAGTGACTACCACATATATCGGTGAGGAACTTAAATTTTAAAAGGTTATCCGTGTTCAGCCAAGTGAGCATATCCAGAATACTGCCTGGCTCAATGATTATAGACACCATGCCAAACGTTTCTTCCGCTCCTTTGATCTTTTGGCCAAATTGCAGTTGTAAGCGTTCCAGCAGAAATTCGTTTGTGATACCTGCCATGATATTATTGTATGCCGTATGAGGTGAGTAAAGCCTGGTATTCCGGGGAATTCCGTCTCCGGAGCGGTTCATTTTTGGCCAGTTCCTGCACTTTCATGATGCCATCGATGATCTGTTCGGGGCGAGGCGGGCAACCTGGGACATATACGTCAACGGGGATTACCTTGTCAATCCCTTGTAATACTGAATAGGTGTCGAAAATCCCGCCACTGGAGGCACAAGCGCCGATAGCGATCACCCAGCGGGGCTCTGCCATCTGGAGGTAAACTTGTTTGAGGACCGGACCTAGTTTTTTGGCGATGGTTCCTGCTACGAGCAGGACGTCAGCCTGCCTGGGTGAAAAGCTCATACGTTCTGATCCAAAGCGGGCGAGGTCGTAATTGGACCCCATGGTGGCCATAAATTCAATACCGCAGCAAGAGGTGGCAAAGGGAAGAGGCCATAAGGAATTGGCGCGTGCCAGTCCGATGACTTTCTCTATCGAGGTCGCGAAAAACCCCTCTCCCTGATGACCAGGAGGCGCTTCGACAAGGTTTATATCTGTTTTTTTGATATTAGTGGTCATTTCTCAGAGGTAATTTTAAATCTATACATATTTGGAACAGAGTCGGGAGGTAAGATGTTTAACCTCACCATTCCTTTAGTCCCATTTCAAAGCGCCCTTTTTAATGATATAAGCAAACCCGAGTAACAGGGTACTAATGAATAGTACCATTTCCACAAATCCTACCATACCCAGTACTTTGAAGTTGACAGCCCAGGGATACATAAAGATAACCTCGACTTCAAAAAGGACGAATAGGATGGCGGTGAGGAAGTATTTGATTGAAAACGGCATGCGCGCATTACCGACACTTTCGATACCACTTTCAAAGTTTACAAGCTTGTCACTAGTCAACCTACGAGGGCCGGCAAAGCGAATCGTCACCAATACAATCCCGACAAAACCAAAAGCGACCAGAAACTGGATCAGAATAGCGATGTAATCAATTGAATTTGACATAGTTACATTCGATGAAATGCAAAATTAGCTATAAAAAACGAGAAAACAGACTAAGCGTTATATCTTCCTATAGCTTAATGGAGTGTATCATTTATGCTGATGATATTGGTCAGTTTAAAGATAGTTCTGTCCGAATGGTTTGGTTTCAGGGTCTGCGAAAGGGGATGTAAAAATAAATCGTTTGATCGCCACGCGCTTAAAAGCTATCCAAGATCTATTTCAAGGAAAAATAGCTGGATCTGCAGTTACGTTTTTAATGGTATTGTCGATGCTGTTCATAGCGATGATGGCAGCTGTTATTTGTCCGAAGCAAAGCGAATAGCCGATGGATAATAAAGGAAAGAATATTATTTGTAGCCCACCAAACTAGCAGCACGATGAACCTATTCTCCCAAATAAACCTATTGCAGCAAATTCACTTTCACATTGAGCATAAGAGCACAGGCACTCCTAAAGTTTTTGCAGGAAGATTACAATTGTCTGAGCGATCACTGTATAGGATACTGGAAGAGCTCAAGGATAGCGGTGTGCATATTGTGTATAACAGGATTCGATGCTCGTACGAATACCAGAGCGAATATAGAATACCAGAGTTCCTGCTCATCAAGGATAGAAGGAAAGATGGAATGTTTTGAAAATATTTTTGAAATAATTGGTTCACTGCCAGATTTTGGCAGTGGAAGGCTCTATCATTGTCTTTGTAAAATGGTATATATCTTTCCTCTAAGGGACTGTAGTTGATGTAAAGACAATAATTCAGATCAGGAAGGATTAAGTAAACTAATATGTCTGCTTGGCATATTCAGGTGAAGGGTGATTTAATTCGGTATGTAACTTTTTTTCATCTAAAGATTGATATCATGAAAAATTTTCGTATTTTGCTTTTAACAACGTATTCATGTTGTTTGTTATTGTTTTGCATCAGTTTTTTCTCTTGCGCTGAGAATCAAGAAGTGATTTCTGATTCTACTAAATTGATTGAGCCGAGAACTGGCGATGGGGTGTGGCCAGACTCGGTTTTTGAGTTGCACAATGAATATATTCTTTGAGTATTTGACAATTATATGGATAGTGCAATTTATTACGCAAATGATCATGTTGATTTTATGGAATTTGCTTCAAGAATGAGTATAGAGTTTAATGGAGAAAATTTTGATTATTCTGAGTTGCTTATTAATGACACCTTAATAATGCCGTCTCCATACTATGTGAAGAATCAAGGATTTACTTATCTGCCCATTTCTAGTGGCTGGAGTTCTACCGAAAGAAGTGCTTTGCACAGTGCTTTAGATTCAATTGAAACTGCTATTGAAAACTCAGAACCTGAATACATTTTACAGAGACTGATTGACAACGCCAAAATAAGAGCTAGTAATTTGAACACTATACACGAAGATGTTATAATTAATTGTTTAACACAGGCATCATATAGTATCGCCCTTGCATATGAACTTGAGGATTTGTATGGAGACGCAGGCTCGCCCGCTAACCCTGCAAACGGTTTATCAATCATATGTCTTGTCAAAGGGATAAGAGCGGACATGTGCACCATAGCTCTAATGAACTCCGAAATTATCGGTCAAGCTTTCTCTGCATATACACCAACTGAAAAAGCTAATTTTGTAAGAGAAATATCGATGTATGCGCTTTCTGCCTGTATTGTCGAATGCTGATAATATTGAGGGTAAATTAAATTAAAGTAAAATGAAGAACTTCCTAATTGTCCTTCTTGTATTTAGCCTTGGTTTTACTATCGTTGATTCAACCCATTATTGGAAAACGAATTATTCTGAATACCGGGCAGTCAAATATGCTATACCAATAGATTATTTGACTCCTCATGATATCATGGGATATTCAGATTCGAGTCCTGATGGCTCGCCTAAAATAGTTAGGGCATATAAATATTATGTTCAGTATGGAAGTGATATGGTAATCACCATACTGGACCCGGGTATGGGCATGGAGTTTATGGGAATTTTTATTAAGAAATGGGATTTTGCTCAGCGCAAAACAGAAGTTACACATTATATGGATCATGTGCGAAAGTATAGTGTAACTACTGATTCTATTACATTTTCAATTGAAGATAGCAGAGGTCGAATATCTAGCCTGTGTAGTGATTTGACTTCACATGCTGTATGTGATTCGGTTAAAATTATTTCATATTCTGGAGATGCTGAGTATACAGTTAAGTTTAATGATACTATACCAAATTTAACTTTTCATAGTCTTTTCTATCCGGATATTAAATATTTGCCAACCCAAATATTTGGAGTAGGATACAGTAGCACTACTATGACATTAGAAGAAGTTATTTATGGTAAGCCAACGGTGGATTCACTTTTGAAATTGTTTACGTTTGAGAATTATAGTTTGATAACAGATGAAGACCGAAACCAAATTAGTGAACAGGAAGTAATTGATTTGATTGAAGAATTTGATCGTTTGACAAAGCACTAATTTGTATCCAGTTCACGCTGAAAATGCGCTCATGATTTTTGGATAACATTCAGATTGTGCAAAACGGAATTTTGCGAACACACCGACGTCCGGACGGACGCCGAACAGAATAGAATAGTGTCGAAGAAGGCTTAGAACTGCATATTTACCCCCACCATAAAATTCCTCCCGGGCATTCGATAACGCTCGATCTCTTCATACTGGACATCAGTGGCATTATCCAATTTGAAGTAGGCAGAAACCTTGTCAGAGAGGGTGTAAGAGAGCTTTCCGCTAAATAGAATATAGCCTGCAGGTTCGCTACCTGGGTAAATAAAGACTTCATCAATACGACTGCGGGAGCGAGCCTGAAGGAATAGTTGCCAGCGTTTATGGCTCATGAGGATATTGAAATAGGTCTGATGTTTGGATTTGTAGGCCAGCACATCATTGATGGCTTCGTCGGAGACATCCTTTGCATCCAGGTAGGTATAGCCTGCCTGGATGGAGAGTTGTTTTATCGGGGCGTATTCGCCACTGATCTCAAAGCCTTGTATGATCGCCTTGTTGAGATTGACTACTTCAAATAGGAATGATCCATCAGGTGTCGGACGTTGTTCGTAATAAATTAGGTCTTTGTATTTATTATAAAAGACCGCGATATCAAAACGGAATGGCTTGATGTTGATGATGGTACCGACCTCCGCACTTAAGGTCAGTTTTTCTGCTCGGAGGTCCGGACTTGTAGTAAAACGCAATCCTCCGCCTTGTTCGAATTTGGTATACCGTTCTGAGATGGAAGGGTTCCGGAATGCCCTGGCAAGGAGTGAACGAACAGATATTTTAGGGGTGACCTGGTAGACGGCGGCAATTTTTGGATTGACATTGCCTTCCATAAAAGTACCCTTGATATTGTAGTAGTCGTAACGTAAGCCTGCAGTCAGTGTCAGCCGATCACTTAATGTCATTTGGTCCTGCATGAAGACACCGATATTCGATGCACGATGTATTCCATACAGTACTGTGTCTGGCTGGCCATTGATATAATCAGACTGCACATCAAATCCACCAATCAGATAATGTATGTCGCCCAGGCTCAGATCTATCTGTGATGTATTGCCGATGCGATGTACCAATACTTTTAGGCTGTCAACGTATTGTTTGCCCCTGTTGACATTTGTGCTGTCGTTATCGGGATCACCATTGAATACATAATCTGTAGCCGCGCCATAATAATAGAAGCGTGTTGAATATTTCACATTGGATCGTGCAAAGGCCTGGTAGAATACATCTCCATTCCATTCGCGACGATGCTGGGTGTCATCCTTTCTATAATCTGCTACTGAGTATGCTTCCGTAGTGCTCAGCCAAGTGGCCGGAGTATCATTAAAGATATCATTGTACATCGCGGATACTTGCAAACTTCGGTTAGGAGAGAAATCAAATTTGAATTTCCCATACCCGTTGTAAAGGTTGAAGGATGATTGTTCCCTGTTACCATCATTAGATTTTCCTGCAAAATCAAACAAATAAGACCATTTGTTGAGTTTGCGGCTGGTGATAAATTCAACGCCATAAAAATCATTGTATCGTTTGTACCCGGTGTAATTGGGTGCAGGACCATAAGCTCCATAGTGAATATTAAGGTCAGAATGGGAAGCGGTGTCCGGTGTTCGCGTGATGACATTGACGATGCCGCCCATAGCACTTGATCCATAGAGGGATGAGTAGGCACCTTTGATGACTTCTACTCTTTCAATAGCACCCAGGGGAACGAGATTCCATAGTGCTCCTCCTGATTCAGGGGTGATGGCTGGCCTGCCATCGAGCAAGAGCAGTACACGATTGCCGATACCTCCACCTGCTACTTCTGAAGCACCACGAATGGAAAATGATTGCACATTTGCATTGCTTGAGCGAGTGACGGTGATACCATTGATGCCATTGAAAGCATCATCAAATGAGTTAGTACCCGCTTGCAGCATTTGTTTCCTGGTGACCAGACCTACGCTGGCAGGAGCGAGGTTAAGACTCTGTGATTTTCTGGAAGCGGATATGACTACCTCTTTGGTGAGATAGGATTCTGGTTGCATCTCGATGTGCATCGGATCAGCATCCGCAGTGATACTATCGAGATGTATGGTTTGAAAACCGATCATGGAAAACATGACCTTATAAAAGGGCTCTGTCAGGCCTGCGATCCTGAAGGCGCCATGCTGATCACTGGTCGTATTGAAAGTGGCGCCATCGATAAAGGTGATATTTACATAAGACAAGCCTTCCCCTGATGCTGCATCTATGACTTTTCCGGAAATGGTCCATTGTCCGGATACATGGATGGAGAACAGGAGAAGGCCTGTACAAAAAAGAACTATTCTTTTTATTGATACCACTGATTTACAAAAGAGAAATCAGCTTTGAAGTTAATTTCGACATTATCGCCTTTTTCCACTGTGATGGTAGAAGGTGCAGGGTAGTTGAAAAGTGTAACGATTTGGCCTCCTCCTATATCTACTTTCAATACGATGCCATGGCTGACCGTAGCAGGCGTATTCCAATGCACACCTAATGTTGCAGTCTTTAAACCTGTCTCTTATACACATCTCCGAGCCCACGAGACTAAGGCGAATCTCGTATGCCGTCTTCTGCTTGA
>ENA-ORBV01000873-ORBV01000873.1-microbial-mat-metagenome-genome-assembly--contig:-NODE-873-length-68802-cov-8.483288_pt1 | contig 68802 bp, 84 predicted proteins | sample MGYA00237777_ERZ505514 | MGnify/ENA primary metagenome ERZ505514 (study PRJEB26160, sample SAMN06269048) | microbial mat metagenome | isolation source: Oligotrophic lake microbial mat | place...
CCGCAATGGGGTACCGCTCCGACAGGGTAAAGGCCCCGGCTTACGCGAGCCTTACACCTACGTGCGACCCAGGTGCGACCCTAGCCTTGCTGCTGCGGCACGCCTTCTTCCGCCAGGTCCCAATACAGCCCAGCCATGATCTGCAGTCCCTCGCGCAGGATCGACCCCAGCGCATGCTCGTCCGGCGCGTGCTGGGAGCAGCCGGCATAGGAGTGCGGCACCCATAGCGTCGGCAGGCCCAGCACCTCGGCGAAGCAGTCATTCGGCAACGAGCCGCCGATATTGGGCAGGATCGCGGGCGCAACGCCCGTCGTGCGGCGGATGGACTCGGCGGCCCAGCGCACCCAGGGGTTGTCCGGATCGAGGCGCGTCGCCTGCATGAAGCTCTTGCGCGCCATGCCGATCTGCACAGCCTCGAAGCCGTGCGCGTCCAGATGCCGGCGCAGGATGGGGATGAAGCTGTCGGGGTCCGAACCGGCTACGAAGCGCACCTGGCAGGTCGCCGTGGCCTTGCCGGGAATCGCGTTCACCGGGTTGTCGGGATTGCCGGTGCGGAAGGCCAGGACCTCGAAGGTGTTCCACGCATAGACCTTCTCCGCAGCGGAGAGGCCCGGCTCGCCCCACCAGGCATCGATCTCCGGCTCGCCCGGTTCGGGCTGCGGCGCGCAATCCACAAGCGCTTTCTTCACGCTGGCGGGGATGCTCTCCGGCAGCAGTTCGCGCACCAGCACCTTGCCCTCACGCGTGACGATGCTGGCCAGTGCGTGCGCGAGCACCACGCCCGGATTCGCCAGCAGCCCGCCCCAGTTGCCAGAGTGATGCGCGCCCTCGCGCAGTTCGATGGAGAGGTTGAGGTTCAGGCAGCCGCGCGAGCCGAGGTACAGCGTCGGGCGTTTGGCCGCGAGACGCGGGCCGTCGGAGGCGATCAGCACGTCGGCCTTCAGCCGTTCCTTGTGCGTTTCGCAGAACGCGCGCAGCCCTGGCGAACTCATCTCCTCGCCGGTCTCCAGCATGAACTTCATGTTGAAACCGAGCCGGCCGCGTTCCGCGATCACGGTTTCCAGCGCCGCCATGTTGACCGAGTGCTGGCCCTTGTTGTCAGCCGTACCGCGGCCGTACCAGCGGTCGCCTTCCTGCTTCATCAGCCACGGGGTGAGGCCCTCGCGCCATTGCTCGTCCAGCCCGCGGATCACGTCGCCGTGGCCGTAGCCCAGCACCGTCGGCAACTTCGGATCCTCGATGCGTTCGGCGAGCAGGATGGGGCCCACGCCCTCCACCGGATTGGGCAGGATCTCAACCTTAAACCCGATGCGCGCGAAGGCCGGGCCGATCTCGTCCCGCACATAGGCGTCGAGGAAAGGCCGGCTCGACGGTACCTGGCTCTCGGAGCGGATCGCCACGCGGCGGGCAAGGTCCTCGGCGAAGCGGCCTTCGTCAAAATGGCGGGTGGCACGGGAAACGGCGGATTCTCGAGTCATGTTTGCCACGGTCGAAGTTGGGGCTTGCGAGACTGCCGCCGCCGATGCTCAATGATAGTCATCTTCGCGCTGATGGCGTATGGCAAGGATCGTAACGGTCGTGGGCCCCTCGATCTCGAACAGCGCCACATAACCTGCCGCGCCAAAAGGAATCAGCAACTCGCGCAGCAGCGGGTTGTGCGGTACCGCCTTGCGGCACGAGAACGGCGACAGCGCAAGCAGTTCGACCCCAGCGCGGATTGCGGCCAGTGCCGACGTGGCGGCATCGAGATCCTTCTCCAGCAGAAAATCGTATAACCGGAGCAGATCGTCCTCGGCTTCCGGCGTAAAGCGTATCCGGTAGCGGGTCATCCCCCGGACTTCGCACGCGCACCGGTCAGCCGCCGCGACAGCTTTTGCAGCACCGCGTCAGCCGTTACGTAGCGGCCAGTCCGCTTTGCGCGTTTGCCGCTCGCGAGCCCGCGTTCTACGAACGCCTGCTGCGCACGCCGCGCCTGCACGTTGCGCGCAACCGAGTCAAAGATGAAGGCGGACAACGTCTCGCCCTCCGCCAACACCGATTCCGCCTCGCGGCGTAATCCCGGGGTGACTCTCAGGGCAGGCAGCGTTTTAGTCTTCATGTCCGGTGCATCCGTGTGTATCGCAATTGCAATGCATTTTAGCGATCATCGTAGCGGTGCGCCATACCCATTGCGGGCTTGCCAAGGTCTCTCCTGCGGAGCGGATCGCCGGGCGGCGGGCGAGTTCTTCGTCGAAATGGCGCGTGGCGCGGGAGATGGCGGATTCTCGGGTCATGGGTAGGCCCGCTTCTACCGCTTTCTGAACCCCGCCAGGTGCATCCGTTTGGATTCATCCACGATCGCCTGAAACACCTTCCGCACCATCTTGTCGTTGAGGCCGTGCTTCGCCGCCCATCCGCTGCGTTGGGCAAACAGCTTCTTCCGGTGCGCCGGGTTGCCGATACTCTTGCGGTCGGTCTTGAACTGTAGCGCCGCTGCGGCATACTTCGAGCGTTTGGCCAGCAGTTCGACGAGTGCGCGGTCGAGCGTATTGACGGCGCGGCGGATATCGGTGAGATTGCGGCAGGCACGGGCTGATTTCATGAACTTCCTCCAGTGGTTGAACAAGTGTAGCGCTCTGGCGCTGCTGCCGGCGCTGCTCGCCGTCCCGGCGGCCCAGGCTCAGGCGCCTTCTTCATCCGCCTATCCCGCCAAGCCCGTGCGCATGATCGTGCCGTGGCCGGCCGGCGGCACCACGGACATCCTCGGCCGCATCGTCGGCCAGAAGCTCGGCGAGGCCTGGGGCCAGACGGTGGTGATCGACAACCGCGGCGGCGCCAGCGGCAACATCGGCTCGGAAGTCGCCGTGAAATCGCCGCCCGACGGCTACACGCTGCTGCTGGGTTCCATGAGCACGCACACGATGAACCCCTTCCTCTACAACAAGATGAGCTGGGATCCGATCAACGACGTGGCGCCGGTGTCGCTGGTGGCGACCGTCGCGAGCGTGCTGGTGGCGCACCCGTCGCTGCCGGCGAAGAACGTGAAGGAGCTGATCGCACTCGCGAAGGCGCGGCCGGGGCAACTCAACTTCGCTTCCGGCAGCAGTGTGTATCAGTTGTGCGGCGAACTGCTCAAGCTGACGGCAAAAATCGACCTCGTGCATGTGCCGTACAAGGGCGGCAGCCAGGCGATCACCGACCTGATGGGCGGCCAGGTTGAACTGCTGTTCACCGGCGCGCCGGTGACGATGCCGCACATCAAGTCCGGCAAGATGAAGGTGCTGGCGGTGACCAACGGCAAGCGCGCGGCCGTGCTGCCGGATGTGCCGACGATCGGCGAAACCCTGCCCGGCTACGAATTCAACAACTGGTACGGCCTGCTGCTGCCGCCGGGCGCGCCGCGCGCCCTCGTGGACCGCCTGAACGCTGACCTCGTGCGCATCCTCGCCACGCCGGACCTGCGCGAAAGATTCCTCGTGCTCGGCGCCGATCCGTCGCCCAGCACGCCAGAGCGCTTCGCCACCGTGATCCGCACCGACGCCGAGCGCGCGGGCAGGATCATCAAGGCGGCGGGCGTAAAAGCGGACTGAGCGGCCCACCCGGCACACGATCCGACCGCAGTTTCCCCGTTGTATGGCGACCATCGCCTCCCTCCACCTCTATCCGGTCAAAAGCTGCGCTGGTATCGCGCTGAGCGGGGCAGTGCTCGGTCCTGCCGGACTCGAGTCTTGCGGCGTGGCCGATCGCGAATGGATGGTGGTCGAGGCGACGTCGGGAATGTTCCGGACGCAGCGGCAGTTGCCGCGCATGGCGTTGATCGCGACGGCCATTGCCGACGGAGCACTGCTGTTGACCGCACCGGAAATGCCCGCGTTACGCGTGCCGCTGGATACGCACACGGGCAAGACACCAACGCTCGCCGTGCGAGTGTGGGATCACGCCTGCAAAGCCTTCGACGAAGGCGACGACGCCGCGCGCTGGCTGTCGGATTTTCTGGGTGCCGCAATGCGGCTGGTCCGCTTCGACCCCGCGCACCGGCGGCTGTCCAGCCCGGAATGGACGGGCGCGGTCGAGGCCCGCAACCGCTTCTCGGACGGTTTCCCGATCCTCATGATCTCGGAAGCCTCGCTGGCCGACCTCAACGACCGGCTGCGAAAAGCCGATCGCGCACCGCTGCCCATGAACCGCTTCCGCCCGAATCTCGTATTAAGCGGTGTCGGCCCCTACGCTGAGGATCATCTCGACACGCTCAGCGGCGAAGGCTTCCGGCTGCGGCCGGTCAAGCCCTGCCCGCGCTGCCCGATTCCCTCCATCGACCAGGCCACCGGCGAACGCGGGCCCGACCCGCTCGATATCCTTACGCTGTACCGGCAGGAGGCACGCACCGGCGGCGTAGTGTTCGGCCAGAACGTGATCGTGCAGACGGGAATCGGCCGGACGCTCCGCGTGGGTATGGCGCTCGCGGAGGAATGGAACTTCTGACCGGTTCCTGGCCTCCGCCGTCAGTCTGCGGGCCGGCACAGTTGCATGTAGCGCCGGGTGTTTTTCTCGTCCTCCATCGCCCAGATGCGCATACTCAGTTCACGCGCCTGCCCGTCGCCCAGCACCGGCGCGGCGAGCCCCATGAACTTCTCCTGCAACTCGGCGTCGCTCGGCGGATTATCCGGGCTGTAGCCGCGGGCGTGTTCGGTGTGGCTGGCAAGCAAGGCACCGTCGTCGAGCGTGACCGTCATGCGCGTTTCGTCCTTGCGTACACCGGGATCGCACTCCACCTCGACCTTCCGGCGCAACGCAGTGACATCCGGCATCGCCGCACGCGCATCCGTGAACTGGCCGGGAAGCGCGGCGCCATCCAGCATCGTCACCGCGATCGCATGGTAGGGGCTGAACTTGGACTGCATGCCGGTGGCGGGTTCGCGCACCCGCATCTGCTCGAGCACCTGCGGGTGCACGACGGCGTGGATGCGCCGGATTCGCTCCATCCTTCCAGTCAACTGCGACCGCAGCGCCAGCGCGGCGTCGAGCGCGGGATGCACCACCCCGCCGCAGGAATACAGCTTGTAGCCCTTGCGGGTGAAGCAGTAGTCCCGTCCCAGCCCCGCCACGATCGCATCCCCGGTCACCGCGCCGCAGGCGACTTCGAGGAATCCGCGCGCGCCCTCGAGGCCGGCCTCGGGCCCGGTGAACCCCGAGGCGGCAAGAAACGCCGCGCGCACGCCATTGGCCGAGGCGTTCCCCGCGTGCAGGGACTTCATCATGGAGCCAAAGCTCACGCGCAGGCCCGCCGCTTCGCTCGCCGCGATCCCCAGCGCGTGGTTGCCCTGCGCCGCGTCGAGCTTGAGCAGGTTGCTGGCTGCCGCCGCGGCGCCCAGCGTGCCGACGGTACCGGTGCTGTGCCAGCCCGGCTCGTAGTGTGTAAGCTGGGTCGCCTCGCCGACGCGGCCCGCGACTTCGTATCCGGCCGCCATCGCGGCGATCAGAGTGCGCCCGGAAGCACGGCTCCACTCACCCGCAGCGAGCGACGGCGGCACGATGACGATGCCCGGATGGATGCCCGCAGCAGAATGCACGTCGTCGAAATCGTAGACGTGGCCCATGCTGCCGTTGACCCACGCCGCCGACACGGGATCCACCCGCTCGACGCGCCCGATTACGGTACCGCCGGTTTTGCCGGTGGTCGTCTTCCTGCCACGCAACTGTGCGAGGTGGGCCAGCAGCAGGTCGACGATCTTGTGGTGCGCGCCGAGCAGCGCAACGCCAGTGAAATCCAGCAACGCGCGCTTCACTTCGTGCACCGCGGGCGACGGCAGGTCTTTATAGCGCAGGCCGGTGGCAAACTCGGCAAGCCGTGCGGTCAGGCGTGTTTCCGAACTCATGCTGCTGTTCCTTTGTCTTCGGGCCAGAACGGCGGCAAGCTTCTCGGGCAAGCGCGGGGCTGTCAAGCAAATCGCGATTCGCTACACTCGGGTGGCGGTTTTCATTCCCTATTCGAGGCACGCATGACGCTGATGCTCCGTTGTTCTCTCCTCCTGGTACTCACGGTCAACAGCGCCTTGCTTTCCGTGACTGCCTTCGCCGCCTACCCGGACCGGCCCATCCGGCTGGTTGCGCCCTTTCCGCCCGGCGGCGGTGTCGACCTCGTGGCCCGTGTGCTCGCGCAGGCGCTCTCGGACAGCTTCAAGATACAGGTCATTGTGGATAACCGCGCCGGCGCCACCGGCCGCATCGGTACCGAACTCGTCGCCAAGGCCGCGCCCGACGGCTACACCCTGCTCCTGGGCAGCGTCGGTGCAAACGCGATCATCCCCGCGGCCTACCGCAATCTGCCGTACGACGCGGTGAACGACTTCGCCCCGATCGGCCTGGTCGCTTCGGCGCCGTACGTGCTGGTCGTGCATCCGTCGCTGCCGGCAAAGAACCTGAAAGAACTCATCGCACTGGCACGTGCGAAGCCCGACGCCCTGACCTACGCCTCCTCCGGCAATCTGAGCGGCGCGCACCTGTCCGGTGAGTTCATCAACTACCTGGCCAAGGTGCAGATGCTGCACGTGCCTTACAAAGGCGCTGCCCCGGCAATGAACGATCTGCTGGGCGGGCAGGTGGCGATCACCTTCGCCGCCATTTCCGGTGCAGTGCCCTTCGTGCAGTCCGGGCGCCTACGCGCGCTAGGCGTCACCGGCCCCAAACGCTCGCCAACATTTCCCGATGTCCCGGCCATCGGCGAGGTGCTCAAGGGCTACGATGTCAGCCAGTGGTACGGCCTTTTTGCACCCGCCGGTACGCCCAAGGACGTTGTTGCCCGCCTTCATGAAGAAATGGTCAAAGCCCTCGACAAGCCCGACGTGCGCAAACGGCTCGTGGACATCGGCGCTGATCCGGTGGGCGGCACGCCCGAACAACTCGCCGCGCAGGTCAAGGCCGAGATCACCCGCTGGGGAACCGTCATTAAGGCAGCAGGTATCAAGCCGGAGTAGAACCGTATACTCCGGCCGACCGAGGGGAGCGCGCCTGTAAAACCGATCGTGGTCTCTCAACCGAAAGCACCTTACATGCCACTCACCGTCCTCTTCACCGACGCCCGCGTCGCCGACCTCGACCTCGAACGCGCGGTGACCGGCCCCGACTGCGTGCTGCTTAACCCGCGCAAAGACCGTTTCGACGAGATCGACCTCAAGTCCTGGGAGAGTGCCGATGCCGTCATCACGGCGCGCATGCCGATCGACGCCAAGGCGCTGCCGCATTTGAAGCGCACGCGCATCGTCGTGCGCCACGGCGTGGGCTTCGACATCGTGGACCTCAAGGGCTGCGGCGAAGCGGGCATCGCGGTGTGCAACGTTCCCGACTACGGCACGACGGAAGTCGCGGACTCCGCGATCGCCATGATGCTGGCCTTCGCGCGCGGCGTTTCCGCCTGCGACGCGGCGTTGCGCGTCGACCTCAAGACCGGCTGGACGCACAACCACAGCGTCACCGCGCGGCGGCTGCGCGGCGCCTGCTTCGGCGTGATCGGCCTCGGCCGCATCGGCACCGCGGCGGCGCTGCGCGCGCGGGCCTTCGGCATGGACGTCGCCTTCCATGATCCGGTCCTGCCGAACGGCGCGGAGCTGTCCTTCGGCTTCACGCGCGTGCGCACGCGGGAAGAACTGCTCGGCATGGCCGACGTAGTCTCCATCCATACCCCGCTCACGGCCGACACGAATCGCATGATCGACGCCAAGGCCGTCGCCGCGATGAAAGCCGGCGCCTGGCTCATCAACACCGCCCGCGGGCCGATCTGCGACACCGGGGCGCTGCTGGACGGCCTGAAGAGCGGCAAGCTCGGCGCGGTGGGTCTCGACGTATTGCCGACGGAACCGGGCACGACGATGGCGACGGATCCCCTGATCCAGGCATGGCAGGCGAACGAACCCTGGCTGCGCGGCCGCATGCTGCTCAACCCGCACGCGGCATGGTTCAGCCCGGCCTCCATGGCCGATCTACGGGCCAAGGCGATGGAAACGGTGTGGGACTACCTGCGCGATGGCACGCTCGCCAACTGCGTCAACGCGGAACACCTGAAGCACCGGCGCTGATCAGTCCGTGCGGCCCGGCCGCTGGTGGATTAAGCTTGCAGCCGCAGGGATCGCGACCCCGCGATCAAACCGCCACAGAGCGGCCCCCTGCCAACAGGAGGAGTTCCATGACATCGCCGTACGTTCGTCCGCGCCTGATCCCGGCGCTCTGCGCCGCCGTGCTGTTCCTGACGGCCCTGCCGGCCGCCGCCCAGCAGAACTTCCCCAACCGCCCGCTGCGCATGGTCATCCCGTGGCCGCCGGGGCAGGCGACCGACCTCGTTGGCCGGGTGGTCGCGGTCAAACTGACCGAGGTGCTGGGCCAACAGGTGGTCGCAGACAACCGTCCCGGCGCGGGCGGCATGATCGGCACCGATGTCGTCGCCAAGGCCACGCCCGACGGCTACACCCTGCTCGCAGCCTCGTCCGGCCCGGTCACCATCAACCCGCTGCTGCAGAAGGCGCCCTACGACCCGGACCGCGATCTGGTGCCGGTGGCCAACGTCGCGCGTTCGCCTTACGTGCTGGTAACCAACCCGGCCTTCCCCGCCAAGACGGCCGTTGAGCTCATCGCACTGGTGAAGGCGGCCCCCGGCAAATACGCGTTCGCGTCCTCCGGGACCGGGGCCACAGGACATCTCGTCGGCGAGTGGTTCAACACCGTGAACGGCCTCAAGGCCACGCACGTTCCCTACAAGGGCAGCGCCCCGGCGCTGGTGGACGTGATCGGCGGCCAGGTCGCTTATACCCTGGAGACGATGGCGGCGACGCTGCCGCTGATCAAGTCGGGTCGCCTGAAGGCCTTCGGGGTTTCCACCCTGTCGGCCAGCGCGCTCGCGCCGGACATTCCGCCGCTGGCGGTCGTCGCCAACATGCCCGGCTTCGATGCCGCGGCGTGGATCGGGGTCATGGTGTCGGCCGGCACGCCCAAGCCGCTGGTCGAGCGGCTGACGAAGGCGGTGGATGAGGCCATGCGCACCGCTGACGCACGGGAGCGCCTGATCGCGTCCGCGCTGGAGCCGAACTACATGCCGGCGGGCGAGTTCGCTCAGTATCTGAAGCTGCAGAAGGCGCGCTTCAGCGAGGTGATCAAGCAGGGCAATATCCGGATCGAGTGAGCCGGCCGCGTGTTCTTTTTCCCATTCCCCATTACCCATTTCCCCGAACGGAGATTACGCACATGCTGTGGGCCATTTCCTGCGTCGACAAACCCGACACCGCCGCCATCCGAGACTCGGTGTTGGCACCGCACCGCGAGTACCTCACCAGCCAGAAGGGCATCCTCGTACTAGCGGGCGCGACGCAGAACGACGACGGCACGGTGGCGATCGGCAGCCTGTTCGTCGTCAACGTGAACAGCCGCGCGGAAGCGAAAAAATTCTCCGATGGCGATCCCTTCACTCAGAAAGGCGTGTTCGCGAGCATCACGATCACCCGCATGCGCAAGGGGCAGTGGAATCCCGGAGCGGCCGAAGGCGCCTGACTGCCGCCCCGGGCAACGCGATCGACCGCCGCGGCAAAGCCCGCGGCGTTTTTCTGGAGGAGAAAACATGACCACGCTGTCCCCATGCCGGCTCGCGCTGGTACTCGTTGTCACCGTCTGCGCCGCCTTCGCGGCGCACGCCGCCGCCCAGGCGCCGTATCCCTCGCGCAACGTGCAGGTGATCCTGCCGTACGTCGCCGGCGGTTCGGTGGACGTGATCACGCGCGCGGTCGCGCAGGAACTCTCGAAAGCCTGGGGCCGCAGCCTCATCCTCGACAACCGCCCCGGCGCCAGCGGCATGATCGGCACGGAACTCGCCGCCAAGGCCGACCCCGATGGCTACGTGCTGCTCGGTCATTCTTCCTCCTACCCCGCCACCGCGGCGGTGCGCGAGAAACTGCCCTTCGACCCCGCCAAGGCGATCGTGCCGGTCGCGATGTTCGCGCGCGCGCCGATGGTCTTCACCGTGCACCCCTCGGTGCCGGCACAGAACATCAAGGAGCTCGTTGCGCTGGCGAAGAAAAACCCCGGCAAGTTGAACTACGGCTCCTCCGGCATCGGCGGCAACAACCACTTCTCGGGCGCGCTGTTCGCCCACGCCGCCGGCATCAAAATGACTCATATCCCCTTCAAGGGCATCGCGCTTGCAGTGACCGCCGCCGCTGCGGGCGAGATCGAGATCGTCATCGCCAGCGCGGCCGCGGTGAATCCGCAGATGAAGGCGGGCCGCCTCCGCGCGCTGGGCGTCACCAGCCTGGAGCCCTCGCCCCTGCTGCCGGGTCTGCCGGCCGTCGCGCAGTCCGGCGTGCCGGGCTACAGCTACGAGCTGTGGTGGGGCCTGTTTGCGCCGGCCGGCATGAGCGCCGAGCGAATCGGTTTCATCAACGCGGCGGTGAACAAGGCGCTCGGCGGTCCCGAACTGAAGAAATTCCTCGATCAGGAAAGCGCCGCGCCATGGCCGCAGACCCCGGCGCAGCTCGCTGACCTGCTGCCCCGGGAAATCGCCCGCTACAAACAGGCGGCGCAGCTCGCGGGTATCCAGGCCCAATAAGAACCTGATAGTCGCCGGCTAGGCTGCGACGGCGACCCCCTCCTGCTCGCAGGAATTCGCGACATCGCTGATCGTGACGCGCTGCATGTCGCGCACCCAGCGCAGATCGTCATAGTCCGTGCCGCGGTGCATGGTGCACCGGTTGTCCCACAGGATCAGCTCGTTCGGCCGCCAGCGGTGGGTGTAGACGAACTGCCGCTGGACGGTGTGCGCAATGAGTTCGTCGATCAGTGCGCGGCCCTCGGCGTCCGGCATGTCCAGAATGCGCCCGGCATGCGACGCGACGTACAGGGACTTGCGGCCACTCTCCGGCAGGGTCCGCACCAGCATCTGCGGCACGGGCGGCAGCCGGCGCTTTTCGTCCTCGTTGAATTCCGTGAAGCCGCTGCGCTGGCGCGAATAGGCGATGCAATGCTCGGCGACCAGGCCATGCAGTTTTTGCTGCGTGGCAACCGGCAGCGCGTCGTAGGCCGCGCGCTGGTTGGCGAACTGCGTGTGCCCGCCGATCGGCGCGATGGTCCGCGCGTAGAGCAGTGAGCACAGGCTGGGCAGGCGCTTGAAAGAGCTGTCGGTGTGCCAGAGTTTGTTGCCGGCCTTGTACATGCGCTGGCGGCTGGTTTCGCCCCAGATCTTGCCTTCGGCGTTGAGGTTCGAGATGTCCGCGAAGGCGCCGGTGTAGCGCGTCGGCGTTGCCTTGGGATCGAGCGTGCGCTCATTTTCCACCGGGCCGAATTTCGCCGAGAAGGCAAGGTGCTGATCCGGCGTCAGGTGCTGGCCCGGAAACGCGAGCACGGCGTACTGAAAGAACGCCGCCCTGATCGCGGCGAAATCCTCGTCCGGCAGCGGCCGGGAAAGGTTGACGTCGCCGATTTCCGCCGCGAAGTCCGGGGTGACCGGGTAAACGGTAATGCTCATGATTGCCCCTCCCAGCACGTCTTGTGAACGTCATGGCCCGCGCACACGCGACAAACGTTAAACCCTGCTCGCGCCGAAACAGACCGATGATCGATACGGCGCCCTGCCCTGCAGCGTCGAAAACTCACCTGTGGCGAAGACTCAATGCCGAGAACAGGAACGATCTCTACTTTCCCGATAATGCCTGATCAAGAAAGTCGATGACGATATCCTTGTACATCGCACCAAATCTCGGAGTGAATGCGTCCGTATGACTACCCCCCTCGATGACAATGAGGCGCTTGGGGTCACCAGCCTTGGCGAATAGCCGCCTGGCATGATTGATGGAAATCACGGGATCCGATGTTCCGTGAACAAGAAGAAAGGGTATGGGCGCCAAGTTCCCAATATAGCGGTCCGGGCTGAAGGTATCGTTCATCAGCACTCCTGCACCAGGGATCTTGTCACTGGCGATGGAAGAATATGAATAGAACGTGGCCTCAATGACCACCGCTTTCACCCCGTTGCGATTCCCGGAACCCACCACCGCAATCGCGTTGGCGCCACCCAGGCTTTGACCCAGCACTATCAGACGCTCCGGATTAATATCCGGCCTCGAACGAACATAGTTCAGCGCGCCATCGGAATCCTCGAACACACCTTTGGGGTCCGGCGTCCCCTCAGACAACCCATAACCACGATAATCGAAGACGAAGAGATTGAATCCCCTCTTTGGCAACCATTCGACAAATTGCCAGTGCGCGGACATGTTTTGGGCGTTCCCGTGAAAATGAACGACGGTGCCTTTCGCATTCTTCGGGTCGCTGTGCCCGGCCGCGGGAATAAACCATCCGTGCAGCTTGGTGCCGTCCAGACTGTTGAGTTGCACTTGCTCAAACTTGAGTCCCGCACGCGACGGCGTATCGTACAGAACGCGATCGGGTTGATAGAAAATATTTTGCGCGCAACCCGCAAGGGCAGCGCCGATCACCAGCAAACAAGCTGACCGAGAGGTCGCTGAAACCAGCCTATTTACAAACGCCATCTGAATTCGACGTTTTCCTGAAGGGCCCACGCAGCGGCGGCAGGCTTGTCCGTACAAGAGCTTCACGCCTGCCATACCCCGTAACCCTTCTCCCGCAGCGCGATCGCCAGCTCCACTTCCATGTCCCGCGCGGCATCGTATGGCATCGGGTTGTAGCATTCATACAGATCGGGCAGCAGGCGCTCGCCGTAGCGTTCCACGTACTTGTTCGCCCGAATGCCGGCCTTGTGCTTGTTGAAGCGGTCGTCGGGACTGAGTCCCGTCAGCCCGGCGTAAACGCAGGGCTTGAGCGGGTCGTGGTCGGGATTGCATTTCACGAACTTGCGCTCGTAGAGCACCGCTTTCGACAGCAGCACCACGTAGACGCTGTGGTGATGGCGACGCGCGCGGGCCACGACGGTCGGTTCAACGCACCCGCAACTTCTCGACCACCGCAGGATCGGGATCCAGTCCCAGCCCCGGTCCCTGCGGCACCGCGATGCAACCCTGCGCATCCGGATCGATGGCGCCGTGCAAGGGGTTGACCGCGAAATCGGCATCGTAGCGCTCGACGAGGCCGCCGCCGGGCATCGCGGCGATGCAATGGATGGAGGCCAGCAGCCCCGGCCCGAAGTAGGCGGAATGCGGCACCACCGTCACGCCGAAACTCTCCGCCAGCGCCATGACCTTGCGCATCTGCGTGACGCCGCCGACCTTGGTGACGCTGGGCTGCGCGTACGACAGCGCGCCGGCCTCGAACAGGCCCTTGAACTCGGGCAGCATGGCATTCTCGCCCGCCGCGGTCGGGATCCCGCCCTGCGTCCGCACCCTCGCCAGGCCCGCGTGGTCCTCCGGCGGCCACACCGGCTCTTCCAGCCACATCAGGTTGAGCGGCTGCAGCTTGCGCGCCATAACGATGGCCTCATCGACGGTCCACGGACAATTGCAGTCGACCATGATGGGAACCTCCGCGCCGGCGGCCTCGCGCGCAGCCGCAATCGGCGCCTCGGTGATCTCGTGCAGCTTGAGGTGGCGGTAGCCGCGCTTCAATGCGCGCTCGGCGTAATGCCGCACGGCCCCCGCCTCGCCGTAACGCAGCAGGCTCGCATACGCGGGGAGCACGCTGCGCGGCGACCCGCCCAGCAGTCGGTACAGCGGCTGCCCGGCGAGCTTGCCGGCAATGTCCCACAGCGCAATGTCGATGGCGGAAAGCGCGTACATCGCCGGCCCGTTGCGGCCGACGCCGCCCAGGTTGCGCTGCAACTGGTCCACCAGGGCGCTGATGTGCGTGGGGTCGCGCCCGATGCACATTGGCCCGATGAACGAATCGAGCGCGGCCTTGGTCGCCGTGAAGATGCGGTGGCCGAAGCCTTCGCCCCAGCCGGTGACGCCCTCGTCGGTGTCGATGCGCACGAGCAAGGTATCCATGCTGGTGCGCGCGCTACCGCTGACCTTGGGCACCACGGTGCCTTCGATCAGCATCGGCATGTTGACGACGATGGTTTCGATGCGGGTGATCTTCATCGGCACTGCCCGCCGGCGGATGCGGAGTGCCTCATTGGTCGCCGCCCTTTTCAGCCCGCTGCTGCGTCTGCTCCGCCGCGGCGCCGATTTTCTGCTTCATCCGCTCCATCGTTTTCCGGCCTTCCTCGGCTTCTTTCTGTTTGACGGCGGCCGCGGTCGCGGCCGTGCCGACGGTCTCGGCGCCGCAGCCGGCCAGCAGTACCGCCCCCGAAAGGAGCAGAACACAAGCGGCTTGTTGCATGGAGAACCTCCTTGATCGTGGGTTTCCGGCACGCGTCTGGCACGCCGGGCCATCATCATAATGCCTTCTCTTCCCGCTCCCCCGACGCATCCAGGGCCGCGGGCGCCACGTATCTGGTGCATGCCCCGTCGCGCCCACCCCCACGCACTGGCCGCAAGCGCCGCTCTCGCGGCGTTGTTTGCCGGCTGCTCCCCGATGGGGGCGCTCAATGCCTGGGTGCCTGCCGACACCTACCGCGCCACCACGAACGTCGCCTACGCCTCCGGGCCTCGACAGACGCTCGACATTTATCAGCCGGCAGCCGGCGGGGAACCGGCGCCGGTCGTCGTGTTCTACTATGGGGGCAACTGGGAGAGCGGCGCGCGCGCGGACTATCGGTTCGTGGGTGAAGCACTGGCCTCCCGGGGCTTCATCGTCATCATTCCGGACTACCGCCTCTATCCCGATGTGCGCTTCCCCGACTTCCTCAGCGATGGCGCGCAGGCCGTCCGTTGGACGCTCGACCACATAGCGGACTACGATGGGGACCCGCGCCGCGTGTTCCTGATGGGCCATTCGGCCGGAGGCTATATCGCCGCGATGCTCGCGCTGGACGACCAATACCTGTGCGCCTCCGGGGCCGATCCGCGGCAGGTGCGCGGTCTGATCGGACTCGCCGGTCCGTACGATTTCCTGCCGCTGCAGGCGCGCGTCCCCAAGCTGGTCTTCGGCTTCCCCGATACGCCGGTGACGACCCAGCCCATCCATTTCGTGACCGCCGCGGCGCCGCCGGCGCTGCTCTTGACCGGCAAGGACGATGACCTGGTCGACCCGGGCAACGTCCCGCGCCTCGCAACCCGCTTGCGCAAGGACGGCGTGCGCGTGGACGAAATCGTGTACTCCGAACTCGGCCATCGCACGCTGGTCGCCGCGCTCGCCGCGCCGCTGCGCACGCTGGGCCCGGTGCTCGACGACGTGGCCGGCTTCATTAACGCGGTGTCCGCCCAGCCAGTGTCCGCGGCGCGGACGGGCGCCCACGCCCGCTGTGCCCCCAACGTCTGACCATGAGCGCCGTCACGCAACTCGCCGTCAACTGGATCGAGCAGGGCCGGGTGCCGGACCCGCTGATCCGCGCCGGCATCCGCCGGCTGCTGAAAGAACGCCTCGCCGAGATCCGCGCCGGTGACACCGCCGCTTCCGTGGAGATCGCGGAGGCCTTCATCGCCACGCTGCGCGCCGCGCCGGTCGCACTGGTACCGGAGAAGGCCAACGAGCAGCATTACGAAGTGCCCGCGGCGTTCTTCGGCGGCGTGCTGGGACCGCACCGCAAATACAGCGGCTGCTGGTGGCCGGCGGGCGTGGAAACCCTGGCGGCCGCGGAGGCGGCGGCGCTGGCTGAAACCTGCGCACGCGCGCAACTCGCGGATGGCCAGCAGATACTGGAACTCGGCTGCGGCTGGGGGTCGCTTTCGCTGTGGATGGCGACCCACTACCCCAGCAGTCGCATTACGGCCGTGTCGAACTCGCACTCGCAACGCGCCTACATCGAGAACGAGGCGGCCCGGCGCGGGTTGGCCAACATGCGCGTGCTGACCTGCGACATGAACGCCTTCGACACCGCGGACCGCCACGACCGCATCGTCTCGGTCGAGATGTTCGAGCACATGCGGAACTGGCCGGAACTGTTCCGCCGCGTCCGCGGCTGGCTCAGGCCGGACGGGCGTTTCTTCATGCACGTGTTCGCGCACCGCTCGACGCCGTACGTCTTCGTGGAGCGCGACGCGGGGGACTGGATGACGCGCCACTTCTTCGCCGGCGGCATGATGCCGAGCGACGATCTGGCGCTGCGCTGCCAGGACGACCTGGCCCTCGTGCAGCGCTGGCGCTGGGACGGCACGCACTACGAACGTACGGCGAATGCCTGGCTCGCGAACATGGACGCGCAGCGCGCGCAGTTGCTGCCGCTGTTCGAAGAGACCTACGGGCGGGACGCCGCCGTCTGGTGGATGCGCTGGCGTGTGTTCTTTCTGTCCTGCGCGGAACTCTTCGGCTACGACCGCGGCCAGCAGTGGTGGGTCAGCCACTATTTGTTCCAGCCGCGCCCGTGACTGCCACCGCGATGACACTGTCACAGCGCCAGGCCGGGCTGCTGCGTTCGGCGCTCAACTTAGCCCTCATGCAGGCGGGCTGGTTCGCGTGCGTGCTCGGCGCGGCGAAGGACCTGCCATGGCTCGGCACCGTAGTTACCGTCGCGATCGTCAGCTGGCACCTCTCGCGCGCCGTGCGGCCGGCCGAGGAACTGAAACTGGTCGCGCTGGTGACGCTGGCGGGCGGGACCTTCGACACCGCACTCACTGCCGCTGGGTGGGTGGCCTTTCCCAACGGTCAGTTCGCCCCCTGGCTCGCACCGCACTGGATCTTCGCACTGTGGGCGCTGTTCGCGACCGGGCTCAACGTGTCGCTCGCCTGGCTGAAAGGCCGGTGGTGGCTGGCGGCGGCCATCGGCGCGGTGGCGAGCCCCCTCTCCTACTGGGCGGGCGTGGAGCTGGGCGCGGCGACCTTCGTTGAACCGCCGCTCATGCTGGGCGCGCTGGCGCTGGGCTGGGCCCTGATCCTGCCGGCGATCCTGCGGCTCGCCCGGCGCTATGACGGCTACAATGACTACGGAGCAACGCGGTGATGGACTGGGCATCCCTGGGGATGGCCGCGCTATGGGGCCTGGGCGCCGCGCTGGCGCTGGGCACGGTTACTTGGGCCGTCAGCGTCGCCAAACGCGATGTGAGCATCGTGGACAGCCTGTGGGGACCGCTGATCTGGGCCGCCGCCGCCGCGGGGCTCGCCGCCCTGCCAGCCGCCGGTCCGCGAGCCGGCTGGCTACTTGCGGCGGTGGCGCTGTGGGCCGTCCGGCTTTCGGCGCACATCATGTGGCGCAACCGGGGCGAGCCTGAGGACCGGCGCTATCAGGCGATCCGCGCCCGCAATGAGCCCCGCTTCTGGCTGAAGAGCCTGTATCTGGTGTTCGGCCTGCAGGCGGTACTCGCCTGTGTGGTGGCGGCACCGGTGGTCGTGGCCGGCGCCAGCGGCCGCCCCTTGCAGTGGCTGGATACAGCCGGACTTCTGCTGCTCGCTTTCGGTCTCGTCTTCGAAACAGTTGCCGATGCGCAACTCGCGCGCTTCAAGGGCGATCCCGCCAACCGCGGCCAGGTGATGGACCGCGGCCTGTGGCGCTACTCGCGGCATCCGAACTACTTCGGCGAATGCTGCATCTGGTGGGGCGTCTATCTCGCCGCGTGCGCGGCCGGCGGCTGGTGGACGGTGTTTTCGCCGCTGCTGATGACCTTCCTGCTGCTGAAGGTTTCCGGGGTGACGCTGCTGGAGAAGGATCTGGAGCAACGGCCCGCGTATCGAGACTATATCGCCCGTACGAGTGCCTTCATCCCGTGGATCCCGCGGCAATGACGCGCCGGAAAGGCTTCGCGGCCCTGCTGCTGGCACTTACCATGCCCGCGGCGGCGGCAGCGCCCGCAGTCCCTGCGCAGACGTGGAACTTCCGCGTGTTCCTCGACGACGCCGAGATCGGCAAGCACCGCTTCACGCTGCGCGAAGACGGCGGCGAACGGGTGCTGACCAGCGAGGCGCGCTTCGCGGTGAAGATCGCGTTCATTACCGCCTACCGCTACCTCCATGACGCGCAGGAACGCTGGCGGGGCAACTGCCTCGCCGGGCTGACTGCGCGCACGAACGATGACGGCAAAAAGAACGCCGTCGATGGCACGCTGGAAACCACCCAGGGCGGCGAACGTTTGATTGTGACCGACGGCAGCCGGCGCACCGTCCTCGACGGCTGTGCCATGACCTTCGCCTACTGGAACCCGGAAATGCTGAAACAGGGCCGCCTGCTCAACACCCAGACAGGCGAAACGACGCCGGTGAAGATCACCGCAGTGGGCGAAGAGACGATCGCCGTACGCGGGGCTCCGGTGCTGGCACGACGCTACCAGGTGTCGGGCCCGCCCCAGCCGATCGACCTCTGGTATTCGGCTGCCGGAGAGTGGCTGGGCCTGGAGTCAACGGTCGGCGGTGGCCGGCGGCTGCGATACCGCCTGGAATAGGCCACACCCGCATGAACCGCACATTCCGCATCGCCCTACCCGTCTGCCTGTGGCTCCTGGCGGGCTGCCAGACGGCGCCCCCGATGGCGACGGTGCCGGCGGTCGACCTGCCGCGCTTCATGGGCGATTGGTACGTGATCGCCAACATTCCGACATTCGTGGAAAGAGGCGCCCACAATGCGGTGGAATCGTACCGCCTCGATTCCGACGGCACGATCGCGACCACCTTCACCTTCCGGGCCGATGCCTTCGACGGCCCGGAAAAGCGCTACACCCCGCGCGGATACGTCGTCGACCGGCAGACGAACGCCCGGTGGGGCATGCAGTTCGTGTGGCCGTTCAAGGCCGACTACCGGATCATCTATCTGGCCGCGGATTATTCGCAGACCATCATCGGCCGGCAGCAGCGGGATTACCTCTGGATCATGGCGCGAACGCCCGCGATTTCAGACGCCGCCTACGAACGACTCGTCGCGTTCGCGGGCGCGCAGGGCTACGACGTGAGCCGCATCGCGCGTGTGCCGCAGCGCTGGCATTAGCACGCCCTCTCTACACCGCCGCCTGACGCGCTACTCGACCCTCGCGCCGGAGGCCTTGACGACCTTGGCCCATTTCGCGGTTTCCTCCGCGTGGACCTTCCAGAACTCCGCGGGTGTGCCCGCGATGCTGTCGCCGCCGAGATCCGTCAGTCGCGCCCTCACCTTGGGATCCGCAATGGCGTTATTCATCTCGCGGTTGAGCCGCGCGACGACGTCGGCCGGCGTGCCCTTGGGCACGCCCATGCCGAACCAGGCGCTCGCCTCGTAGCCGGGCACCGATTCGGCGACCGTTGGCACGTCCGGTAGTAGCGCGGAGCGTTTGGCCGTCGTGACGCCCAGCGCACGCAGCTTGCCGTTGCGGATGTGCTCGATGGACGAGGGCATGTTGTCGAACATCACGTGGACCTGCCCGCCGATAAGGTCGATGAGCGCGGGACCCGCCCCCTTGTACGGAACATGCGTGAGATCGGTACCCGTCATCATCTTGAAGAGCTCACCCGACAGGTGCACCGAAGTGCCGGCGCCGGACGACGCAAGGATCACCTTTCCCGGGGTCTTCTTCGCGTGAGCGATGAATTCCGGAATCGATTTCACCGGCAGCGACATGGTGACTTCCATTACATTGGGCACCCGCACGATACCCCCGGCCGGCGCCATGTCGCGCAGGAAATCGAAGGGCAGCTTCGGGTAGAGGGTCGCGTTGATCGCGTTCGCGGGATTGACGAGAAAGATCGTGTATCCATCCGGGTTGGAGCGGATGGCAATCTCGGTGCCGATGTTGTTGCCGGCGCCCGGCCGGTTGTCCACCACCACCTGCTGGCCGATGGTCTCGCTCATCCGCTGCGCGAGGATGCGCGCGAGGATGTCCGTCGTGCCCGCTGGCGGATAGGGGACGATCCAGCGTATGGTCTTGATGGGGAAAGCATCGGCGGCTAGAGCGCCGCCGGTTCCCAATCCTGTCCAGCCAGTCAGCGCCAGACTACAGCCCAGCAGCCGCCACGACAGATTCCGCACACTCATGCCGTTCTCCTCCGGTTTAAGGGTCTGCGGCATCCGCCATCGTCGCGTGGCTGGTACTGCCGTTGAAACCGAAGTGTATACAAACCCCCGGCGGTCGGCATGCCGCGCCGGAAAGGCGCGTGGCTAATAGCCGAGCGGCATCTGCACGGCGCGGTCGTAGACGAGGCCGTCCGCGACGGGCCGCGCCGCCCCATGCAGCACGTGCGGGCGCACATCGTCCACGGCGACCAGATGCATGACGGTGACGCCGCGCCCGAGCAACGCATCCGCAATGAAGCCGCGGTGGCAGTGCGCGGGTTGGGTCTCGGCGCACATGAAGGCCGTGCGCGCGGCCCGCCCACGGACGGCCAGCGCTTCCAGTGCCTGTTTGAAGGGGGCGGAGGCCATGTGGTCGGCAAACCCGCGAAACGCTGCGTCGCGCAGTCCGAGATGCGGCGAGTCGCGCCGGGGCCGGCGCATGCCGCCGAGTGCGGCACCTTCCCAGACGTAGACGATGCCCGCCTGCGCGAGCGCCGTGGCGAGCATGGCCCGCCGGAACTGCGGGTGCCGCTTGGAGGACGGGTAGGCCCGGACGTCGACCAGGCATTCGATCCGGTGGGCTTTGAGGACGTCCAGGAAGGCCAGCAGGCTGCGGCTGCCGTGGCCAATGGTGTAGAGCCCGGGTTCGCCGCTCATGGCGCCAGGGCGACCGTGTCGCCCACCCGCAAACCCAGCAACGCGGCGGCGCTGCCCTGATTGGCGGCGCAGTCCTCCGGCGGCACACGAACGCCAAGTCCGATGGACGGCGCGAGGCGTTCGGCGGGGAAGGCGCCCCTGGCGATCAACGCGGCGATGGGGGCGAACAGATCGCGGCCGTGAAAGGAGGCAGACAGTTCCTGCGGCCGCCAGGTGATGCGCCAGTACGCGCAGGCCGCTGCGCGCTGCGCGACCACCGACAGCAGGCCGTTGTCGGGGCCCACGTAACAGCGGCCATCGGCGACCAGTATGACAGCCTCGCGTAAACCGCCGACGCCAGGGTCCACGACGGCCATCACCAGCTGCCGGGCGGCGTACGGGCTGAGAGGGCGTCCCGCCGGTGGGCCGCCGGTACGATCGCAAAAGCCGGGGCTTCGTTCAGGAGATCGGTGGCCGGGACTTCCGGTGCCGCGCCCGTCAGCCCAGCCCTGACCTGCCAGACGTAGAGGTCGGCGGCGCCGAAATCGGTATACAGAAAGATCGTCATGCGGGAACCGTGAAATCGTGCACTCGGTCTGATGTTAGCAGTTGCACGCCTGCGCTATGATCCAACACCAATGCAAACGCGTGCGGTGCAACCGCCGGTACTGAAGGAGAGACTGATGCAAGCGATAAATCCCGTGAAACGTTTGCTGGCCCTGATCACTGCGGTGTGCGTGGCGGTGGCCAGCACCGGCTGCGCCACGACTACGCCCCAGGGTGAAACCCAGGTGCGTGTCGGGACGGTCGAGCAGATCGCGGCCGCAAATCTTGAAGGCGACAACCAACTCGGCATCGGCGCGGTGCTCGGCGCCGCGGCAGGCTTCGGCATCGGCAGCCTGATCGGCCGCGGCACCGGGCAGGACGTGGCGCGTGTGCTGGGCACACTCGGAGGTGCCTACGCGGGCAGCACGGCGCAGCGGCGCTACTCCAGCCAGGTGCCGGGACAGCACATCACCGTGCGACTGGACAACGGCGTGCTGGTGCAGATCACCCAGCAGGGTTCTGAGCTGCGCGCAGGCGATCGCGTGCAGATTCTCGGCGCTGGCTCCGACGCCCGCGTACAACGTATCTAGCGATACGGTCCCCAGCAGGCAACAAAAAAGCCGGCAATGCCGGCTTTTTTGTTGGGGAGGATCGACCGCTCAGGCCGCGACCGCTTCCTTGGCGTCACCCTTGGCTTTGGCCGGCTTTGCTTCCACCGGCGCCGGACGGTCCATCAGCTCGACGATCGCCATCGGCGCATTGTCGCCCTGGCGGAAACCGGACTTGAGGATGCGCAGGTAGCCGCCGTTGCGGTTGGCGTAACGTGGGCCCAGCTCGCCGAACAGCTTGCCGACGATGTCGCGGTCGCGCAGGCGGTTGAATGCGAGCCGGCGGTTGGCGAGCGTGGCCTTCTTGCCCAGCGTGATGATGGGCTCGGCGACGCGCCGCAGTTCTTTCGCCTTCGGCAGCGTGGTCTTGATGACCTCGTGCTTAAGCAGCGAGACGGTCATGTTCCGGAACATGGCCAGCCGGTGGCTGGTGGTACGGTTGAGTTTGCGAAGTCCGTGACGGTGACGCATAGCAGATTCCTGACGGCCCTTAGGCCTTTTCCAGGCCGACGGGCGGCCAGTTTTCGAGCTTCATGCCGAGCGTGAGACCGCGCGCGGCGAGCACTTCCTTGATCTCGTTCAGCGATTTGCGGCCCAGGTTCGGGGTCTTCAGCAGTTCCGTCTCGCTGCGCTGGATCAGATCGCCGATGTAGTAGATGTTCTCGGCCTTGAGGCAGTTGGCCGAACGCACGGTCAGCTCGAGGTCGTCCACCGGACGCAGCAGGATCGGATCGATCGGCTGCGGCTTCTTCGACTCTTCGGTGGTAGCCGTGCCCTTGAGGTCGGCGAACACCACCAGCTGCTCGACCAGGATGCGGGCGGCGTAGCGGATCGCTTCTTCCGGCTCGATCGCACCGTTGGTTTCGATGTCCACGATCAGCTTGTCGAGGTCGGTGCGCTGCTCGACGCGCGCGCTCTCCACGGCATAGCTCACGCGGCGCACCGGGCTGAACGAGGCGTCCAGCATGATGCTGCCGACGCTGCGGGTCTCGCCCAGCGGATCGCGGATGGCGCGCACGGTCGCCGGCACATAGCCGCGGCCGCTTTCGACCTTGATCTGCATGTCGAGCTTGCCGCCGGCAGTGAGATGCGCGATGACGTGGTCCGGATTGACGATCTCCATGTCGTGCATCGGCTCGATGTCGCTGGCCGTGACCACGCCCTCGCCGCTCTTCTTGAGGTTGAGCGTCACTTCCGACCGGTTATGCAGCTTGAGCACGAGGCCCTTGAGGTTGAGCAGCACATCGACCACGTCTTCCTGCACGCCCTCGATGGTCGAGTATTCGTGCAGCACGCCGGCCATCTTGACCTCGGTCGCGGCATAGCCGGGCATCGAGGACAGGAGCACGCGGCGCAGCGCGTTGCCGAGCGTGTGGCCGTAGCCGCGCTCGAACGGTTCCATCGTGATCTTGGCGTGGAACGGCGAGATGTTCTGGACATCGATGATGCGGGGCTTGAGCAGGCTGGATTGCATGTCGGGGGGCTCCGGGTGCGGGTGCGCTTAGCGCGAGTAAAGCTCGACCACGAGCGATTCATTGATGGTGGCGGGCAGCTCGGAACGGAGGGGCAGCGCCTTGAACGTGCCTTTCAGTTCCTTGGCGTCCACCGTCAGCCATTCCGGGAAGCCGCGACCTTCGGCGGCTTCTGCAGCCGCCTTGATGCGGAGCTGCCCCTTGGCCTTGGCCACGACTTCGACCACATCGCCGGGGCGCAGGTGGTAGGAGGGGATATTGACGCGCTTGCCGTTCACCAGCACCCCGTTGTGGCGCACGACCTGGCGCGCTTCGGAGCGCGAGGCACCGAAACCCATGCGGTAGGCCACGTTGTCGAGCCGGCTTTCGAGGATCTGCAGCAGCGCCTCGCCCGTGATGCCCTTCTGGCGCTCGGCCTCGGCGTAGGTCAAGCGGAATTGCCGCTCGAGCTCGCCATACAGGCGGCGCACCTTCTGCTTCTCGCGCAACTGCGTCGCGTAGCCTGACAGGCGGCTGTTCTTCTGGCCGTGCTGCCCAGGCGGGTAGTTGCGGCGCTCGATGGCGCACTTGTCGGTGAAGCACTTCTCGCCCTTGAGGAAGAGTTTCTCCCCCTCGCGGCGGCATTGACGGCACTTGGCGTCGAGATTGCGGGCCATGTTTTCTCCTTGACCTTAGACGCGCCGCTTTTTGGGCGGGCGGCAGCCGTTGTGCGGGATCGGCGTCACATCGGCGATCTGGGTGATCTTGATGCCAAGCGCGTTCAGCGAGCGCATGGCGGATTCGCGGCCGGGTCCTGGCCCGCTGATGCGGACTTCAACGTTCTTCACGCCACATTCCTGCGCGATGCGCCCGGCTTTCTCGCCGGCCATCTGCGCCGCAAACGGGGTCGACTTGCGCGAGCCCTTGAAGCCGGCGGCGCCGGAAGTCGACCACGACAGCGCGTTGCCCTGGCGGTCGGTGATCGTGATGATCGTGTTGTTGAACGAGGCGTGGATGTGAACGATCCCGTCGGAAACGTTCTTTTTGACCTTCTTCCGCACCCGCGTATTTGCTTTGGCCATGGCCTAGTCCTTGTGCTCTGTCTTGCTGCCCATCAAGCCGACGTCGGCCGGATGATCTTCACTGCTGCCTTGCGCGGGCCCTTGCGCGTGCGCGCGTTGGTGCGCGTGCGCTGGCCGCGGGCCGGCAGGCCGCGGCGGTGGCGCGTGCCGCGATAAGTGCCGAGATCCATCAACCGCTTGATGCTCATCGAGACCTCGCGGCGCAGATCGCCCTCGGTCGTGAGTTTGCCGACCTGCTCGCGCAGTTTGTCCACCTGCGCGTCGGTCAGGTCCTTGATCTTGGCGTTCAGCTTGACGCCCGCCGCCGTGCAGACCGCGCGCGCGCTGGACCGGCCAATGCCGTAGATCGCCGTCAGCGCGATTTCCGCGTGCTGATGGTTGGGAATGTTGACGCCGCCAATACGTGCCATGCGCTGTCCTCGCTATGCTTTGCCGCTGTGCTGCGACTTCCCGCAGCCTGCTGCGGAGAAAAGCCGATGATTATAACCCGTTAATTTGCCGAAGAAAACCCGAAAACCGGCCGCTCAGCCCTGGCGCTGCTTGTGGCGGGGATCCTTGCAGATGACCCGCACCACGCCCTTGCGGCGGATGATCTTGCAGTTGCGGCAAATCCGTTTGACCGATGCCAGTACTTTCATGCTCGCTCTCTTTTCGGTTCGTCCTGTTTACTTCGCCCGGAAAACGATGCGCCCGCGCGTCAGATCATAGGGCGTCAGATCCACAGTGACCTTGTCGCCCGGAAGGATACGGATGTAGTGCATGCGCATCTTTCCAGAAATGTGTCCGAGGACGATGTGGCCGTTCTCCAGCTTCACGCGAAAGGTCGCGTTCGGCAGATTCTCCACAATCTCGCCCTGCATCTGTATGGTTTCTTCTTTCGACATCGTTTCCGTCTAGCGGCTGGGGAACACGCCGCCCTTGAAATTCGCCTTCTTCAGCAGGCTCTCGTACTGGTGCGACATCATGTACGCCTGCACCTGCGACATGAAATCCATGGTCACCACCACGATGATCAGCAGGCTGGTGCCGCCGAAGTAAAACGGCACGCTTTTCCAGACGATCAGGAATTCGGGCAGCAGGCAGACCAGCGTCACGTAGATCGCACCGGCCAGCGTCAGGCGCATGGTGATTTTCTCGATGTACTTGGCGGTCTGGTCGCCGGGACGGATGCCGGGCACGAAGGCGCCGCTCTTCTTCAGGTTGTCCGCCGTTTCCTTCGGGTTGAACACGAGCGCGGTGTAGAAGAAGCAGAAGAAGATGATCGCGGCCGCATACAGGAACACGTAGATGGGTTGCCCCGGATGCAGGGTGGACGCGATGTTGCGCAGCCAGGCCATGCTGTCGCCAGAGCCGAACCAGCCGCCAAGCGTCGCCGGGAACAGGATGATCGACGAGGCAAAGATCGGCGGGATCACGCCGGCCATGTTGAGCTTGAGCGGGAGGTGGGAGGCCTGGCCGCCGTAGATCTTGCGTCCAACCTGGCGCTTGGCGTAATTGACCAGAATCTTGCGCTGGCCTTTTTCGACGAACACCACAAAAGCCGTCACGCCGATGATCAGCACGAACAGCAGCAGCACGAAGGGAATCGAGAAGGCGCCGGTGCGCTGCAGTTCCAGCGTGCCGGCGATGGCGCTGGGCAGGCCCGCCGCGATGCCGGCGAAGATGATGAGGGAAATGCCGTTGCCGACGCCGCGCTCGGTGATCTGCTCGCCCAGCCACATCAGGAACATGGTCCCGGCCACGAGCGTGGTCATGGTCACGAACCGGAACATCAGGCCTGGCTCGATGACCAGCCCCCGCTGCGACTCCAGCGCGATGGCGATGCCCATACCCTGGAAAATCGCCAGCCCGAGCGTGCCGTAGCGCGTGTATTGCGTGATCTTGCGGCGGCCCGCCTCGCCTTCCTTCTTCATCGCTTCCAGCGTCGGCGACACCACGCTCATCAGCTGCATGATGATCGAGGCCGAGATGTAGGGCATGATGCCAAGGGCAAAGATCGAGAACCGCGACAGCGCACCGCCCGAGAACATGTTGAACATGTCGAGTATGCCGCCGCGCTGCGACTTGAACAGGTCGGCCAGCACCACCGGATCAATGCCGGGCACCGGGATGAACGTGCCGATGCGAAAAACGACCAGGGCGCCGAGCAGGAACAGCAGGCGACGCTTGAGGTCACCCATCTTCCCGGTCAGGCTCATCAATGATTCGTTCGTCGCCACCGTCTGTTACCGATTCGTCCGCGTCTGGTCCGGATACTGGCCGCAGCAGCCGTTACTTCGCCGCGCCAGCGGCAGGCGCTGGCTTCTTGGGGAGCTTGGCAGGAGGCGTCGTTTTTTCGATGTCCACCACGTTACCGCCCGCCTTTTCGATCGCTGCGCGCGCGCCTTTCGACACGCGCAGGCCCGTCAGGGTCAGCTTGCGCTTGATCTCGCCGCAGAGGATCACCTTCGCGACCAGCACGAGCACGCCCACCACCCCTTCGGCCTTGAGCGCCTTGAGGTCGATGGCCTCCGCCTTCATCCGCTGCAGGTCGGACAGCCGCACTTCCGCCGTCGTATCGCGCAGGGGTGAAACGAAGCCGCGCTTGGGCAGGCGCCGATGCAGCGGCATCTGGCCGCCCTCGAAGCCCACCTTGTGGAAGCCGCCGGCACGGGCCTTCTGGCCTTTGTGGCCGCGACCAGCTGTCTTGCCGAGGCCGCTGCCAATGCCGCGCCCGACGCGGCGTTTTGCGTGTTTTGAACCGGCGCCCGGTTTCAGGGTATTCAAGCGCATGTCAGCCCTCGCACTTCACGAGATAGGAAACCTGCTTGATCATGCCGCGCACCGACGGCGTGTCTTCCAGTTCCGCCGTGCTGTTGACCCGGGTCAGGCCGAGGCCCCGCACAGTCGCCCGGTGTGGCCGGTTAGTGCCGATCAGGCTCTTCACCAGTGTTACGCGTAGTTTCTTTTTCGTTTCGGCCATGGCGTTGTCCTTTACTGGCCCGTGATGTCGGCAACTGTCTTTCCGCGCTTGGCGGCAATCTCGGCCGGCGTGCGCATGTTCTTCAACCCGTGCAGGGTCGCGCGCACCACGTTGTAGGGATTGGTCGAACCGAGGCACTTGGCGAGCACGTTGGTCACGCCCATCACCTCGAACACGGCGCGCATCGGGCCGCCGGCGATGATGCCGGTGCCGTCGGAGGCCGGCTGCATGTAGACCCTGGAGCCGCCATGGCGGCCCATGACGACGTGCTGCAGGGTGCCGTTCTTCAGCGAGATCTTGGTCAGGTTGCGACGGGCTTCATCCATCGCCTTCTGCACGGCGACCGGCACTTCGCGGGCCTTGCCCTTGCCCATGCCGATGCCGCCATCGCCATCGCCTACCACGGTCAACGCCGCGAAGCCGAGCACGCGTCCGCCCTTCACGACCTTGGTCACGCGGTTGATCGCGATCATTTTCTCGCGCAGGCCGTCCGAACGCTCGTCGTTCCCGGACTGCATCTTGTTTGCCTGGAGTTTCGCCATGACGGTCTCCGCTTAGAACTTCAAACCGTGTTCGCGCGCGGCTTCCGCCAGCGCCTTCACTCGGCCGTGATATCGGTAACCCGAGCGATCGAAAGCCACCACCTCGATGCCGAGCTGCTTTGCCTTTTCCGCGATCCGCTTGCCGACCGCGGCGGCAGCGGCGGCGTTGCCGCCGACCTTCACGGTCTTGCGCACATCAGCTTCCAGCGTCGAGGCCGAGGTGAGCACTTTGGCCCCCGAGGCATCGATCACCTGCGCGTACATGTGTCCGTTGGAGCGATGCACGGTCAGCCGCGCCACCCGCAGTTCGCGGATTTTCAGTCGCACCTGCCGCGCTCTGCGCAGCCGGGATTCGTTCTTGTCTGTCATGGGCATCCCCGCTTACTTCTTCTTCGTTTCCTTGAGCACGATCTGCTCATTCGAGTAGCGCACACCTTTGCCCTTGTACGGCTCGGGCGGACGGTAGGCGCGCACTTCCGCGGCCACCTGGCCGACCACCTGACGATCCGAGCCCTTGATGACGATTTCCGTCTGGCTCGGCGTTTCGACCTTCACACCCTTGGGCATCTGGTGCACCACCGGGTGCGAAAAACCGAGCGTGAGATTCAGCTTGTCGCCCTGGGCCTGCGCGCGGTAACCCACGCCGACGAGCGTCAGCCGCTTCTCGAAACCCTTGGTGACGCCCTGCACCATGTTGGCGACCAGCGCGCGCGCCGTGCCGGACATGGCGTTGGCCGCGTTCGACTGTTCGGTCGCCACGACGCTGAGCTTGTCTTCCTGTTTTTCGACCTTGACCTTCGTCGACAGCTGCTGCGTGAGGGTGCCCAGCGGCCCCTTGACCGCGATCTGGCCGGCCGCAAACGTCACTTCGACGCCTTTCGGCACGGCCACCGGCAGATTTCCAATGCGAGACATGATCAGTTCCCCTGCTTTGCTAGGCGACGAGGCACAGGACTTCGCCGCCCACACCCAGGCCGCGCGCCTTGCGATCGGTCATCACGCCGCGGGAGGTGGACACGATGGCCACGCCGAGCCCGTTCATGACTTTCGGAATTTGGTCCGAGCCCTTGTAGATGCGCAGTCCGGGGCGGCTGATCCGCTCCAGCTTCTCGATGACAGGACGCCCGGCGTAGTACTTCAGGCTGATCGCGAGCTCAAGCTTGCCGGCGTTGTCACGCACGGCGAAATCGTCGATGTAGCCCTCGTCCTTCAGGACCTGCGCAATCGCGGCCTTGACCTTGGAGGCCGGCATTGTCACTGCGGTTCTTTCCGACATCTGCGCGTTACGAATGCGCGTCAGCATATCGGCGATCGGATCACTCATGCTCATGCGGTTCTCCTTGCGCCTACCAGCTGGCCTTGATGACGCCCGGGATCTCGCCGCGCATCGCGATCTCGCGGATCTTGGCGCGGGCGAGACCGAATTTGCGGAAGGTTCCGCGCGGCCGCCCCGTGAGCGCGCAACGGTTGCGCAGCCGTACCGGCGACGCATCGCGCGGCAGCTTCTGCAACTTCAGCCGCGCCTCGTAGCGGTCTTCCTGGGCGAGTTTCTGATTGCTGGCGATCGCGAGAAGCTCCTTGCGCTTGGCGGCATACTTCTTGACCGCGACGCGGCGCTTCTCTTGACGGTTGATCAGGGCGAGCTTGGCCATGGGGCTAGTTCCTGAACGGGAATTTGAATGCCACGAGCAGCGCACGGGCTTCGGCGTCGCTCTTGGCGTTGGTGGTGATGGTGATGTTCATACCGCGCAGTGCATCAATCTTGTCGTACTCGACCTCGGGGAAAATGATCTGTTCCTTCACCCCGAAATTGAAATTCCCGCGGCCGTCGAAAGACTTGCCGGAAATCCCGCGGAAGTCCCGGATGCGCGGAATCGCGATCGTCACGAGACGGTCGAGAAACTCGTACATCCGCAGGCCGCGCAGCGTGACTTTGCAGCCGATCGGCATGCCCTCGCGAAGCTTGAACGAGGCATTCGCCTTGCGCGACTTGGTCACGAGCGGCTTCTGACCGGCGATCTTCTGCATGTCGGCCACGGCGTTATCCATGACTTTCTTGTCGGCAACTGCTTCGCCCACGCCCATGTTGAGTATGATTTTCTCGATCCGCGGCACCTGCAGAAGCGACTTGTAGCCGAACTCCTTCATCAGGTTCTTCACCACGTTGTCGCGGTAGTGTGTTTGCATGCGCGCCATGACGGTACCCTTGGTTCCTGGTTCCTGTTATGCCCGCGCGCTCAGGCGTCGAGCACTTCGCCGTTCGACTTGTAGAAGCGAACGCGCTTGCCATCTTCCAGCACGCGCACGCCCAGACGGTCGGCTTTTTTGGTCTGCGGGTTGAAAATTGCGATGTTCGAGACGTGCAGGGGCATCTCCTGGTCGACGATGCCGCCGGTAATACCCTTCATCGGGTTCGGGCGCTGGTGTTTTTTTACCTTGTTCGCGCCCTCGACCAGCACGTGCTCGGCATCCAGGATGCGCAGCACGGTGCCGCGTTTGCCCTTGTCCCTGCCGGTGGTGACGACGACATCGTCGCCTTTGCGGATCTTGCGCATGGTTGGCTCCTTACAGCACTTCCGGCGCGAGCGACACAATCTTCATGAAGCGCTCGGTGCGCAGTTCGCGCGTCACCGGCCCGAAGATACGGGTGCCGATCGGCTCCAGTTTCGGATTCAGCAGCACCGCTGCATTGGTGTCGAATTTGATCATCGAGCCGTCGGCCCGACGTACACCCTTGGCGGTACGCACGACGACGGCACTGTAAATCTCGCCCTTCTTGACGCGGCCGCGGGGCGCCGCATCCTTCACGCTGACCTTGATCACATCGCCGATGCCGGCGTAGCGGCGCTTCGAGCCGCCCAGCACCTTGATGCACATGACGGCACGCGCACCGGTGTTGTCGGCAACTTCCAGGATCGACTGCATCTGAATCATGTGTGCACTCGCGCAAAAAAAATACGCATCGGCGCCGACACAACGACGGCGCCGCTACTGCTGGTTCGTGTACTGCGGTTGACCTGCTCTTCCAACTTCTCCGCACCAGCCCATGTTGTGCACGCGTTGCACGTCACGGACCTGACTACAGGTGCGGCCAGTATTGGAACCCGTCCGGGTTGGAAATACAGACTGACCGACTGAACTTGCTGCTACGTCCTGCGTTTGTAGCGCCTGAGGCCGGCGCCGCAGATGCAGTGGAGACGCCACGCACGACCCGGAGCCAAACGAAACAAAGGCGATGCATTTTAACCACAATTCTCCTGAAAAGGAAGCCCTCCGGGGCCTCCGTTCAGATGTTCTTGGCCTTTTCCACCAGGGTGGTCACCCGCCAGGTCTTGGTCCGGGACAAGGGACGGCATTCCTCGATCGTCACCATGTCGCCGACGTGGAACTCGCCCTTCTCGTCGTGGGCGTGGTACTTCCGCGAACGGGTGATCACCTTGCCATACAGCGGGTGAGTCACCCGCCGTTCGACCATCACCGTCACGGTTTTCGTCATTTTGTCGGACACCACACGGCCCGTCAGGGTCCGGGGGTTGCTCTTGACCTCGGCGGAGGCCGTTGCTACGGTCGTTTCGCTCATGCCTGCCGCACCTTTTCACGGATGACCGTGCGCACGCGGGCGATGTCCCGCCGCACCTTGCGCAACTGGCTGTTGTTGGAGAGCTGCTGGGTCGCGTGCTGCATGCGCAGACCGAACTGCGCCTTCAGCAGTTCTTCCAGTTCCTGGCGGAGCTCGGCTTCCTGCTTGCCCCGCAATTCGATCGCTTTCACGGTTCAACCTCCCACTTGACGCTGCACGAACGTCGTCAGCAGCGGCAGTTTGGCGGCAGCCAGGCGAAACGCCTGGCGTGCCGTCACTTCATCCACGCCGTCCATTTCGTAGAGCACGGCGCCCGGCTTGATTTCAGCGACCCAATATTCCGGGTTGCCCTTTCCCCCGCCCATGCGGACTTCGGCGGGCTTTTGCGAGATCGGCTTGTCGGGGAAAATACGGATCCAGATACGGCCGCCGCGCTTGATGTGACGCGTCATGGCACGCCGGGCCGCTTCGATCTGTCGGGCGGTCAGGCGACCGCGCACGATCGCCTTCAGTCCGTATTCGCCGAAGCTGACCTTGGCGCCGCGGGTCGCAACACCCTTGTTGCGGCCCTTCTGTTCCTTGCGATACTTCCTTCTAGCTGGCTGCAGCATCTTTCTTCACTCCTACGCGGCGGGTGCGCTTGGGTTTGTCCGGTGCGGGGGCCGCGGGCGGCACGGGCGCGGCGGCGGGTGCCGCTTCGGCTCCGGGCAGGGCCGCCGGGGCGGCCACCGGTTGTTCGTGACGCTGGACGATCTCGCCTCTGAACACCCAGACCTTGATACCGATGATGCCGTAGGTGGTCTTGGCCTCAGCGGTGCCGTAGTCGATATCGGCGCGCAGCGTGTGAAGCGGCACGCGACCCTCGCGATACCACTCGGTGCGGGCGATTTCGGCGCCGTTCAGGCGGCCGGCGCTCATGATCTTGATACCCTGTGCGCCCAGCCGCATCGCGTTCTGGATCGCGCGCTTCATGGCGCGACGGAACATGATGCGCTTCTGGAGCTGCTGCGCGATCGAATCGGCGATCAACTGCGCGTCCACTTCGGGTTTGCGTATTTCCTCGATGTTGACATGCACCGGCACGCCCAGAATGCGGTTCAGCTCCTTGCGCAGCGCCTCAATGTCCTCGCCTTTCTTGCCGATGACCACGCCAGGACGACCGCTGTGGATCGTGATCTTGGCGTTCTTGGCGGGACGCTCGATCACCACCTTGCCGACGGCAGCGTGGCCGAGTTTCTTTTTGAGGAATTCGCGAACCTTGATGTCCTCAAGCAGCATGACGGGGAAGTTCTTGCTGTTGGCATACCAGCGGGAGGTCCAGTGGCGCTGCACGCCCAGACGGAACCCGATCGGATGAATCTTCTGGCCCATGGCTATTTCCTTCCGTCGCCGACGGTGACGTAGATGTGGCAGCTGTGCTTGAGAATCCGCACGCCGCGGCCCTTGGCGCGCGCCGCGAAGCGCTTCAGCACAGGGCCTTTCTCCACATGGATGCACGTGATCTTCAGTTCGTCGATGTCGGCGCCCTCGTTGTGTTCTGCATTCGCGATCGCGGACTCAAGCGCCTTGCGCACCAGCTTGGCGCCCTTCTTGGGCGTGAAGCTGAGGATGTTGAGCGCCTGCTCGACCTGCTGGCCGCGCACCAGATCAGCGATCAGCCGGCCCTTCTGGTGCGACAGTCTCACGCCGTGAATTTTGGCAATGGCTTCCATGATGTCCCCTACTTCTTGGCCGAACCGGCCGCCGGCGAGGCCTTCTTGTCCGCTGGCGCCGCCGAAGCGCGCGAGTGGCCTTTGAAGGCTCGCGTGTGCGAGAACTCGCCCAGTTTGTGACCAACCATGTTCTCCGACACGAACACCGGGATGTGCTGCTTCCCGTTGTGCACGGCGATGGTCAGGCCCACAAAGTCGGGCAGGATGGTGGAACGGCGCGACCATGTCTTGATCGGCCGCTTGTCGTTACCCGCGCGTGCCGTCTCCACTTTTTTCAACAAGTGCAGGTCGACGAACGGGCCTTTTTTGATTGAACGAGCCATACGTTATTCCCTCAGCCTTAGGCCGCAGCCGATTTGGCGTTGCGGCGGCGCACGATCATGCTGCTCGTGCGCTTGTTCTTGCGGGTCTTGTAGCCTTTGGACAGCACGCCCCACGGCGACACCGGCGGTTGTGCGGACGCGGTCTTGCCTTCGCCGCCGCCGTGCGGATGGTCGATCGGGTTCATGGCTACGCCGCGCACCGTCGGGCGGATGCCCCGCCAGCGCTGGGCGCCGGCCTTGCCGATGGAACGCAGGTTGTTTTCCTCGTTGCCGACTTCGCCGATAGTCGCGCGGCAGTTGACGTGCACCTTGCGGATTTCGCCGGAGCGCAGCCGCAATTGCGCGTAATCACCTTCCCGCGCGAGCAACTGCACGGAGGCGCCAGCCGCGCGGGCCATTTGCGCGCCCTTGCCCGGCTGCATCTCGATGCAGTGGATGGTCGTGCCGACCGGGATATTGCGCAGGGGCATCGCGCTGCCGACCTTGATCGGAGCGTCGGAGCCCGAAATCATCTGCTGCCCCACAGCCAAGCCCTTGGGCGCGATCACATAACGGCGCTCGCCATCGGTGTAGCACACCAGTGCGATATGAGCGCTCCGGTTCGGGTCGTACTCAATACGCTCGACGCGTGCAACGATGCCGTCCTTGTCGCGCTTGAAATCGATCATCCGATAGTGCTGCTTGTGGCCGCCACCCTGATGCCGCATGGTGATGCGCCCGGCGTTGTTGCGGCCGGCCGCCTTGGACTGGCTCTCCACCAGCGCCGCATGCGGCTTGCCCTTGTGCAGACCGGGCGTGACCACCTTGACGAGGCCGCGGCGGCCGGGCGAGGTCGGTTTGACTTTGACCAGCATTATTTATTCTCCCCGGCGGCGAAGTTAATTTCCTGGCCGGCCTTCAGGCGCACATAGGCCTTCTTCCAGTGCGGACGGCGACCCGTGAATTTGCCGGCGAAACGCTTGGTCTTGCCCATGACGTTCAGGACCTGCACGCCTTCCACCTCGACCTTGAACATGCGCTCGACTGCCGCCTTGATTTCCGGCTTGGTGGCGTCGCGCACGACGCGAAACACGATCTGGTTGTGCTTGTCGCCGACCATCGTGCCTTTTTCCGAGATCACCGGGGCCAAGATGACCTGGGCCAGGCGTTCGGTGCTTCGGGTACCCTTGGGGGTTGCCTTGGGGCTCGCAGCGACGCTCATTTCAGCCACTCCTCGAATTTCGCCATCGCGTTGCGGGTGACTAGCACGGCGTTGTGACGGATCAGGCTTACGGGATCGGCCTGCTGCACGGTGACCACATTGATGTGCGGTAGGTTGCGCGAAGACAGCAGGAGGTTTTCGTCCACACTGTCGGTCACTATCAGCACGTTCTCGAAGCCCATGCCCTTGACCTTCTGCGCGAGCAGTTTGGTCTTGGGCTGGTCCAGGGTGAAGCTTTCCACGACCTGCAAACGGCCCTCGCGCGCGAGCTGCGACAGGATCGAGCACACCCCTGCGCGGTACATCTTGCGGTTGATCTTGTGTTCGAAATTCTCGTCCGGACGGTTCGGAAAAATCCGGCCGCCGCCCCGCCACAGCGGGCTGGACACCATACCGGCACGTGCGCGACCGGTACCCTTCTGTTTGAAGGGCTTCTTGGTCGAATGCCGGACTTCGCCGCGGTCTTTCTGCGCGCGCGTGCCCTGACGGCCGTTGGCCATGTAGGCGGTAACCACCTGATGCACCAGCGCCTCGTTATATTCGCGGCCGAACAGTTCGTCCGGCGCCGCTACCGAGGACTTGGCCTGGCCTTTGTCGTCGATCAGTTTGAGTTCCATCACGCACCCGCCTTGACCGCAGGCCACACCGTAACGTTGCCGCCCTTGGAGCCGGGGACGGCGCCGCGGATCAACAGCAGTTGCCGTTCAGCGTCCACGCGCACGACCACCAGATTCTGCGTCGTGCGCTGCTTGGCACCAAGATGGCCCGCCATCTTCTTGCCCGGGAACACGCGGCCGGGATCCTGCGCCATGGAGATAGAACCCGGTTTGTTGTGCGAAACCGAGTTACCGTGGCTCGCGCGACCGGACGAGAAGTGGTGACGCTTGATGACGCCGGAAAAACCCTTGCCAATCGTCGTACCGGTCACGTCGACCTTCTGGCCCGGCTTGAAAAGGTCGACGCCGATGACGCCACCGACCTTGAGTTCGGCGAGCTGCTCGGGCTTTACGCGGAATTCCTGCAGCAGGCTGCCGGCTTCCACCGCCGCCTTGGCGTAATGGCCAGCTGCAGCCTTGCTAACGCGGCCCGGACGGCGCTTGCCGTAGGCGACCTGCACGGCCGAATAGCCGTCGGTCTCCGAAGATTTGATCTGGGTCACGCGATTGTTCGACACGTCCACAACGGTCACCGGGATGGAATCTCCATCATCGGTGAACACGCGGGTCATGCCGACTTTGCGGCCCACGAGTCCTAGTGACATTTTGTTTACCTTTATTTAAAGGCGCCGGTTTCAATTGACCGGCAAACCATCAGGATCGGGATTCAAGGGTTGGGATTCAGCACATCGAATCCCGCATCCCGAGCCCATTTCCCTTATAACTTGATCTCAACGTCCACTCCCGCCGGCAAGTCGAGGCGCATCAGCGCATCCACGGTCTTGTCGGTCGGATCAATAATGTCCATCAGGCGCAGGTGCGTGCGGATCTCGAGCTGGTCGCGCGAGGTCTTGTTCGCATGCGGCGAACGCAGGATGTCGAAGCGCTGTTTGCGCGTGGGCAGGGGCACGGGCCCCTTGACCACGGCGCCGGTGCGCTTTGCCGTATCGACGATCTCGAGCGCCGACTGGTCGATCAGCCGGTAATCGAACGCCTTGAGGCGAATGCGGATTTTCTGACTTTTGACGGCGGCCATGTTCGTTACTCGATGACTTTAGCGACGACGCCGGCGCCGACGGTGCGGCCACCTTCGCGGATCGCGAAGCGCAGCCCCTCTTCCATCGCGATGGGCTGGATCAGCGTCACCGTGATCGAAATGTTGTCCCCCGGCATCACCATCTCCGTGCCCGCGGGCAACTCAATGCTCCCCGTCACGTCGGTCGTCCGGAAGTAGAACTGCGGCCGGTAGCCGTTGAAGAACGGGGTGTGACGACCACCCTCCTCCTTCGACAGCACGTAGATCTCGGCGGTGAACTTGGTGTGCGGCGTGATCGAGGCCGGCTTCGCCAGCACCTGCCCGCGCTCAACGTCCTCGCGCTTGGTGCCGCGCAGCAAAATGCCCACGTTGTCGCCCGCCTGGCCCTGGTCCAGCAACTTCCTGAACATCTCCACACCCGTGCACACGGTCTTGACGGTGGGCTTCAGGCCCACGATCTCGATCTCTTCACCCACCTTGACGATCCCGCGCTCGATACGACCGGTCACAACAGTGCCGCGGCCGGAAATGGAGAACACGTCCTCCACCGGCATCAGGAACGGACCGTCCAGCGCCCGCTTGGGCTCGGGGATGTAGGAATCCAGCGCATCGGCGAGCTTCATGATGGCGCCTTCGCCCATGTCGCTCTTGTCGCCTTCCAGCGCTTTGAGCGCCGAGCCAATCACGATCGGGGTGTCGTCGCCCGGGAATTCATACTTCGACAGGAGCTCGCGAACCTCGACTTCCACCAGCTCGAGCAGTTCGGCGTCGTCGACCATGTCGGCCTTGTTCATGAACACGACGATGTAGGGCACGCCCACCTGGCGGGCGAGCAGGATGTGCTCGCGCGTCTGCGGCATCGGGCCGTCCGCCGCGCTCACCACCAGGATCGCACCGTCCATCTGGGCGGCACCGGTGATCATGTTCTTCACGTAGTCGGCGTGGCCCGGGCAGTCCACGTGCGCGTAGTGCCGCTTCGCGGTCTCATACTCCACGTGCGCGGTGTTGATGGTGATCCCGCGCGCCTTCTCCTCGGGTGCGGCGTCAATCTGGTCGTAGGCCTTCGCCTCACCACCAAACTTCTTCGACAGCACCGTCGTAATCGCCGCCGTCAGCGTCGTCTTGCCATGGTCAACGTGGCCTATCGTCCCCACGTTGACGTGCGGCTTCGTACGCTCAAATTTGCCTTTTGCCATGATTGCCGTCCTCGAATGCTGCGGTCTGAAACGCTCGATTACTTCTTGTTGATGATCGCTTCGGCGACGTTCTTAGGCGCCTCGGCGTAGTGCTTGAATTCCATCGTGTAGGTGGCCCGACCCTGCGACAGTGAGCGCAATGACGTCGAATACCCGAACATTTCCGACAGCGGGACTTCCGCCTGCACGAGTTTGCCGCCCGCAGCCATATCGTCCATCCCCTGGATGGTGCCGCGGCGGGAAGACAGATCGCCGACCACATTGCCCATGAAATCTTCGGGCGTTTCCACCTCGACCGCCATGATCGGTTCGAGCAGGGCGGGATTCGCCTTGCGCATGCCGTCCTTGAAGGCCATCGAAGCGGCCATCTTGAATGCGTTCTCGTTCGAGTCCACCTCGTGGTAAGAACCGTCGAACAGCGTCACTTTCACGTCCACCACGGGGAAGCCGGCCAGCACGCCATTCGGCAGCGTGTCCACAAGGCCCTTTTGCACCGCGGGAATGAACTCGCGCGGCACAGCACCGCCCTTGATGGCGTCGACGAATTCGAAACCCTTGCCCGCTTCCGACGGCTCGACCTTGAGCCAGACGTGGCCGTACTGGCCGCGGCCGCCCGACTGCTTGACGAATTTGCCTTCGATCTCGACGCTCTTCTTGATCGCTTCGCGGTAGGCCACCTGCGGCTTGCCGACCGAGGCCTCGACGCCGAATTCGCGCTTCATGCGGTCAACGATGATCTCGAGGTGGAGTTCACCCATCCCGGAGATGATCGTCTGGCCGGACTCCTCGTCCGTATGCACGCGGAACGACGGGTCTTCCTGCGAAAGCCGGCTGAGGGCAAACCCCATCTTTTCCTGGTCCGCTTTCGTCTTCGGTTCGACCGCCTGGGAGATCACCGGCTCCGGAAAAACCATGCGCTCCAGGATGATCACTTTGTCCAGATCGGACAGCGTATCGCCGGTGGTGGCATCCTTCAGACCAACTGCGGCGGCAATGTCCCCGGCACGTACTTCCTTGATCTCTTCGCGCTGATTGGCGTGCATCTGCAGGATGCGACCGATACGTTCCTTGCGCCCCTTGACCGAGTTCAACAGCGTGTCTCCGGAATTCACCACACCCGAATAGACGCGGAAGAACGTGAGCTGCCCTACGTACGGATCCGTCATGATCTTGAAAGCCAGCGCGGAGAACGGCGCTTCATCGTCGCGGTTGCGCGTGTCGGGCTCGCCGTTTTCCGTCTCGCCCGCCACCGGGGCCAGATCGGCTGGCGCCGGCAGGAAATCGATGACGCCATCCAGCATTGCCTGGACGCCCTTATTCTTGAAGGCGGACCCACACAGCATCGGCACGATCTCGTTCTGGATCGTGCGCTTGCGCAGGCCGATCTTGATGTCCTCGACCGATAGATCGCTCTCTTCGAGGTACTTGTTCATCAGGACTTCGTTTGCTTCGGCGGCAGCCTCGAGCATCTTCTCGCGCCATTCGCCGGCGGCGCCGGCGAGTTCGACCGGAATGTCCCGGTATTCGAATTTCATGCCCTGGGTCGCATCGTCCCAGAAGATGGCTTTCATCTGGATGAGGTCAATTACACCCCGGAAACCTTCTTCGGCGCCGATCGGGATCTGGATGGGCACGGGGTTCGCCTTCAGGCGCAACTTCATCTGGTCGTAGACCTTGAAGAAGTTGGCGCCCGTACGGTCCATCTTGTTGACGAACGCCAGTCGCGGCACCTTGTACTTGTTGGCCTGGCGCCAGACAGTCTCCGACTGGGGCTGCACCCCGCCCACCGCGCAATACACCATGCACGCACCGTCCAGCACGCGCATCGAACGCTCCACCTCGATGGTGAAGTCGACGTGCCCCGGGGTGTCGATGATGTTGATGCGGTGCTCGGGATAGTTGTTGCCCATCCCCTTCCAGAAGCAGGTGGTCGCCGCGGACGTGATCGTGATCCCGCGCTCCTGCTCCTGCTCCATCCAGTCCATCGTCGCGGCGCCGTCGTGCACCTCACCGATCTTGTGGTTGATGCCGGTATAGAACAGGATGCGCTCGGTGGTCGTGGTTTTCCCCGCATCAATGTGCGCACTGATGCCGATGTTCCGGTAGCGCTCGATGGGGGTCTTGCGTGCCACGGTATTGTGCTTTCTGCTGTCTCTGGTGACGCACTACCGGATAAGCCCGGTAGCACTTCAAATCATTAGAACCGGTAGTGGGAGAACGCCTTGTTGGCTTCCGCCATGCGGTGCACTTCCTCGCGCTTCTTCACCGCGCCGCCACGGCCTTCGGCGGCTTCCGCGAGTTCGTTCGCGAGACGCTGGCCCATCGACTTTTCGCCACGACCGCGGGCCGCGTCACGCAGCCAGCGCATGGCGAGCGCCGTACGCCGCACGGGCCGCACTTCCACTGGCACCTGATAGTTGGCGCCGCCGACCCGGCGGCTCTTCACTTCCACCATCGGCTTCACGTTGTTGACCGCGAGGGTGAAGGTTTCGACCGGATCCTTGCCAGACTTTTTCTTGATCTGATCGAGCGCGCCATAAATGATGCGCTCCGCCACGGACTTCTTGCCGTCGCGGGTCAGCACGTTGACGAACTTCGCCAGCTCGACACTCTGGTACTTGGGGTCGGGGAGGATCTCGCGTTTGGGAACTTCTCTGCGGCGGGGCATGATTTATCTTCTTTCTGAATCTGCCGGGATCAGGCGGCTTTCGCCTTCTTGGCACCGTACTTCGAGCGGCTCTGTTTGCGATCTTTCACGCCGGCGGTATCAAGGCTGCCGCGCACCACGTGATAGCGCACGCCGGGCAGATCTTTCACGCGGCCGCCGCGAATCAGCACCACCGAGTGCTCCTGCAGATTATGGCCTTCACCGCCGATATAACCGATCACCTCGAAGCCGTTGGTGAGCCGCACCTTGGCCACCTTGCGCAGCGCCGAGTTCGGTTTTTTCGGAGTCGTGGTGTAGACACGAGTGCACACGCCACGGCGCTGCGGGCTGTTCCCGAGCGCAGGCACCTTGCTCTTGGTGCGGGGGGCTTGGCGCGGCTTGCGGGCCAGCTGATTGACGGTCGGCATAGGACAAAAACCCTCGGTCGCTTGATGCTTACTGTTTGACGTTTGCGGCACCCTAAAAAAGCCGGGACGGCGTTGCCGCCGTCCCTTGAGATGCCGCTGCAACTCCGCCCCGCGGTTCGTTGCGCCGGGCGGAAGGAAAAAAGACTGTAAATTTTAGGGGGTTAGCATACCCCTGTCAACAACTGTCCCTGTCCAAAAACACGGTCTCCGGGGGCCTTCAGGCCACCTGTTCCCGGTTTTCCTCTGTTTCCGCCGTCTCCGGGGCGGCCTGGGCACCTTCCGCCTGTTCTGCCGCCGCGACCTGCTTTTTCCGGGTGCGGTGGTAGGCCAGGCCCGTACCGGCCGGGATCAGCCGTCCGACAATCACGTTTTCCTTCAGCCCGCGCAAATCGTCGCGCTTGCCCATGATCGCAGCCTCGGTCAGCACGCGGGTGGTTTCCTGGAAGGACGCCGCCGAAATGAAGGAATCGGTGGACAGCGAGGCCTTGGTGATACCCAGCAGCAGGTATTCAAAGTTCGCCGGCTTCTTGTTGTCGGCCAGCATACGGTCGTTTTCGTCCAGCAGATCGGCGCGCTCGACCTGCTCACCGGGGATGAAGCGGGTATCGCCCGCATCAACGACCTGCACGCGGCGCAGCATCTGCCGCACGATCACCTCGATGTGCTTGTCGTTGATTTTCACACCCTGCAGCCGGTAGACGTCCTGCACTTCGTCGGAGATGTAGCGCGCGAGTTCCTCCACGCCCTTCAAGCGCAGGATATCGTGCGGATCGGCCGGGCCGTCGACGATGCTCTCACCCTTGTTCACCACCTGGCCGTCGTGCGCCATCACGTGCTTGTCCTTCGTGATCAGGTACTCGTGCGCTACGCCGTCCGGATCGGTGATGACCAGGCGCTGCTTGCCCTTGGTGTCCTTGCCGAACGACACCGTGCCGGTGACTTCCGCCAGCACGCCCGCATCCTTCGGCGAACGCGCCTCGAACAGCTCGGCCACCCGCGGCAGACCGCCGGTGATGTCGCGCGTCTTGGAGCTTTCCTGGGGGATACGCGCCAGCACCTCGCCGACCGATACGTCCTGACCATCCTTCACGGTGATGATGCAACCGATCTGGAACGTGATGTTCACCGACTGATCGGAGCCCGCCATCTTGATCTCATGACCGGCGGCATCGAGCAGCTTCACCTGTGGCCGCAGTCCTTTGGACTGCACCGTGCCGCGGCGCTTGGGATCGACCACGACGAGCGTCGAGAGGCCGGTCACGTCATCGACCTGCTTCATGACGGTGACGCCTTCCTCGACGTTCTCGAATTTCACGTGGCCCGCGTATTCGGTGATGATCGGACGGGTGTGCGGATCCCAGGTGGCCAGCAACTGGCCGGCCTTGACGGTCTCCGCATCACGCGCGAGCACGGTGGCGCCGTACGGCACCTTGTGGCGCTCGCGTTCGCGGCCGGCTTCGTCCTGCACCATCACCTCGCCGTTGCGCGAGATCGCGATCAATTCGTTGCGCGAATTGGTCACGTAGCGCATGCCCGCCGAATAGCGCAGGATGCCGGCGGACTTGCTTTCGACCTGGCTGACCACGGCGGTGCGAGATGCCGCGCCGCCGATGTGGAAGGTCCGCATCGTCAGCTGCGTGCCGGGTTCGCCGATCGATTGCGCAGCGATCACGCCGATCGCCTCGCCAATGTTGACCAGCACGCCTCGACCGAGATCGCGCCCGTAGCAGGTCGCGCAAAGACCGTAACGCGTCTCGCAGGTGAGCGGCGTGCGCACCTTGACTTCATCGATGCCGGCGGCCTCGATCGCATCGACCGCGTCTTCGTCCAGCAGCGTGTTGGTCGCGTACATGACCTGACCGCTTTCCGGATAGACCACGTCGGCCGCGCATGAACGGCCGAGGATGCGCTCGCGCAGCGACTCGACCACCTCGCCACCCTCGACCAGCGCCCGCATCAGCACGCCGTTGCCCGTGGTGCAATCGTCTTCCGTCACCACCAGATCCTGCGTCACGTCGACGAGGCGGCGCGTCAGGTAGCCGGAGTTCGCCGTCTTCAGCGCCGTGTCCGCGAGGCCCTTGCGGGCGCCGTGGGTGGAGATGAAGTACTGCAGAACGTTCAGGCCTTCGCGGAAGTTGGCCGTGATCGGCGTCTCGATGATCGAGCCGTCCGGCTTGGCCATCAGGCCGCGCATACCCGCCAACTGGCGGATCTGCGCCGCGGAACCCCGCGCGCCGGAGTCCGCCATCATATAGATGGAATTGAACGACTCCTGACGTGCGGCAACGCCCTTCTTGTCGACCACCGGCAGATAGGACTGCTGCTTCTCGTCCCAGGCGTGCACTTCCTGCGTCGCCAGTTCGTCCATCATGGCCTTGGCCACGACGTCGCCGGCACGGCCCCAGATGTCCACCACCTTGTTGTAGCGCTCGCCCTGCGTGACAAGGCCCGAGGTGTACTGGGTCTCGATCTCCTGCACTTCCTTCTCGGCGTCGGCGATGATGGCGGCCTTGTCCTTGGGCATCAGCATGTCGTCGACGCAGATCGAAAGACCCGCGCGCGTCGCCATCGTGAAGCCGGTGTACATCAGTTTGTCGGCAAAGATTACCGTTTCGCGCAGACCGCAGCGGCGGAACGAGTGGTTGATCAGCTTCGAGATTTCCTTCTTCTTGAGCGCCTTGTTGATCAACTCGAACGGCAGACCGATTGGCAGGATTTCCGACAGCAGCGCACGGCCGACCGTGGTGTCGTAGCGGGTGATTTTCTCGACCTTCTCGCCGGCGGCGTCGTACTCCGCCTCCTTGATGCGGACCTTGATCTTGGCATTGACGTCGATCTGGCGCGATTCAAAGGCCCGCGATACTTCCGCGATGTTGACGAAGGCCATGCCTTCGCCGCGCGCGCCGGTTTTCTCGCGCGTCACGTAGTAAAGACCGAGCACGATGTCCTGCGACGGCACGATGATCGGCTCGCCGTTCGCGGGCGACAGGATGTTGTTGGACGACAGCATGAGCGTACGCGCCTCGAGCTGGGCTTCCAGCGAGAGCGGCACGTGCACCGCCATCTGGTCACCGTCGAAGTCGGCGTTGAACGCTGCGCACACTAGCGGATGCAGCTGGATGGCCTTGCCTTCGATCAGCACCGGCTCGAAGGCCTGGATGCCGAGACGATGCAGGGTCGGGGCGCGGTTGAGCATCACCGGGTGCTCGCGGATCACGTCCTCGAGGATGTCCCAGACCTCCGGCACTTCCTGCTCCACCAGGCGCTTGGCGGCCTTGATGGTAGTGGCAAGTCCGAGCAGTTCGAGCTTGTTGAAGATGTAGGGCTTGAACAACTCCAGCGCCATCTTTTTCGGCAGGCCGCACTGGTGCAGCTTGAGCTGCGGTCCGACCACGATCACCGAACGGCCCGAGTAGTCCACGCGCTTGCCGAGCAGGTTCTGGCGGAAACGGCCGCCCTTGCCCTTGATCATGTCGGCCAGCGATTTCAGCGGGCGTTTGTTGGCGCCGGTCATCGCCTTGCCGCGACGGCCGTTGTCGAGCAGCGAATCCACCGCTTCCTGCAGCATGCGCTTTTCGTTGCGCACGATGATCTCGGGCGCCTTCAGTTCCAGCAGGCGCTTCAGGCGGTTGTTGCGGTTGATCACGCGACGGTAGAGGTCGTTCAGGTCCGAGGTCGCGAAGCGGCCGCCGTCCAGCGGCACCAGCGGGCGCAGTTCGGGCGGCAGCACCGGCAGCACTTCCAGAATCATCCAGTCCGGCTTGATGCCGGACTTATTGAACGCCTCCAGCACCTTCAGGCGCTTGGCGTACTTCTTGATCTTGGTGTCCGAGGTCGTCGCGCCCAAGTCCGTGCGCAGGGTTTCGATCTCGCCCTTGAGGTCCAGCGCGCGCAGCAATGCGCGAATGCCTTCCGCACCCATCGAGGCGCTGAAATCGTCGCCGAATTCCTCGACCTTGGCGAGGTAATCGTCTTCGGTCAGGAGTTGCGCGCGTTTCAGCGGCGTCATGCCGGCGTCGGTCACGACGTAGGCTTCGAAATACAGCACGCGCTCGATATCGCGCAGCGTCATGTCGAGCACCATGCCCAGGCGCGACGGCAGCGATTTCAGGAACCAGATGTGGGCGACCGGGCTCGCCAGCTCGATGTGGCCCATGCGCTCGCGGCGCACCTTGGAAAGCGTGACTTCAACGCCGCATTTTTCGCAGATGACGCCGCGATGCTTCAGGCGCTTGTACTTCCCGCACAGGCACTCGTAGTCCTTGACCGGCCCGAAGATCTTGGCGCAGAACAACCCGTCCCGCTCCGGCTTGAAGGTGCGGTAGTTGATGGTCTCCGGCTTCTTGACCTCGCCGTACGACCACGAGCGGATCTTCTCGGGGGAAGCGATGCCGATACGGATGGCGTCGAATTCTTCTTCCTGCGTGACTTGCTTGAAAAGATCGAGCAATGCTTTCATGCGGTGCTCCGAAAAAAAGTTCCGATGCGCGAGACGAACTGGCTTAGGTGGGGCAGCTCAGGCCTTGATCAATACCGTTCGTGCACGAGATCAATGTCGATGCCGAGCGAGCGGATCTCCTTGACCAGCACGTTGAACGACTCCGGCATGCCGGCCTCGATCTTGTGCTCGCCCTTGACGATCGACTCGTAGACCTTGCGGCGGCCCTCGGTGTCGTCCGACTTGACGGTGAGCATCTCCTGCAACGTGTAGGCAGCGCCGTAGGCTTCCAGCGCCCACACCTCCATCTCGCCGAAGCGCTGGCCGCCGAACTGCGCCTTGCCGCCCAGCGGCTGCTGGGTGACCAGGCTGTACGGCCCGGTCGAACGCGCGTGCATTTTGTCGTCCACCAAATGGTGCAGCTTCAGCATGTGCATGTAGCCCACGGTCACCGACCGGTCGAAGGCTTCACCGGTACGACCGTCGAACAACGTGACCTGGCCGGAGCGCGGCAGACCGGCGAGTTCGAGGAGGTTTTTGATCTCGGCCTCGTTCGCCCCGTCGAACACCGGCGTGGCAAACGGCACGCCCGCGCGCAGGTTCTCGCCCAGCTGCTTCACTTCCTCGTCGCTGAGGCTGTCGAGATCCTCTGGAATCCCGCCGCTCTTGTTGTAGACCGTTTCGAGGAACTTGCGCAGCCCGGCCAGCTTGGCCTCGGTCTGCATCATTTCCCCGATCTTGTGCCCCAGACCCTTGGCAGCCCAGCCCAGGTGGGTTTCCAGGATCTGGCCCACGTTCATACGCGAAGGCACGCCCAGCGGGTTCAGCACCAGGTCCATCGGGGTGCCGTCCGCCATGTGCGGCATGTCTTCCACCGGCGTGATTTTGGAAATCACGCCCTTGTTGCCGTGACGGCCCGCCATCTTGTCGCCGGGCTGCAGGCGGCGCTTCACCGCGATGTAGACCTTGACCATCTTCTGCACGCCCGGCGGCAGTTCGTCGCCGCTGGTGAGCTTTTTCTTTTTCTCTTCGAAGGCCTTGTCGAACTCGATCCGCTTGCGGGCGAGCCCTTCCTTCAGGCTTTCCATGAGGAAGCTCACTTTGTCGTTCGCAACGTCGATTTCGAACCACTGGGGGCGTTCGACTTCCTGTAGGTAGGTCTTGGTGACCTTGGTGCCTTTGACGAGCTTCTTCGGCCCCTTGTTCGCCGTCTTGCCGACGAGCAGGCGCTCGACACGCCCGTAGGTGTCGTCCTCGACGATCCGGAACTGGTCCGCCAGATCGAGCTTGTAGCGCTTGAGCTCGTCATCGATGATCTGCTGGGCGCGCTTGTCGCGCTCGATGCCTTCGCGGGTGAAGACCTGAACGTCGATCACCGTGCCCGACATGCCCGAGGGCACGCGCAGGGAGGTGTCCTTTACGTCGGAAGCCTTCTCGCCGAAGATCGCGCGCAGAAGCTTCTCTTCCGGCGTCAGTTGGGTCTCGCCCTTGGGCGTGACCTTGCCGACCAGCACGTCACCGGCCTCAACTTCGGCGCCGATGTAGACGATGCCGGACTCGTCGAGCCGCGCGAGCTGCTGCTCGGAGAGGTTCGAAATGTCGCGGGTGATCTCTTCCGGCCCGAGCTTGGTGTCGCGCGCCACCACCGACAGCTCCTCGATGTGGATCGAGGTGAAGCGGTCGTCGGCAACCACGCGTTCGGAGATGAGGATCGAGTCCTCGAAGTTGTAGCCGTTCCACGGCATGAAGGCGACCAGCATGTTCTGGCCTAGCGCGAGCTCGCCCATGTCGGTCGAGGCGCCGTCAGCCACCACGTCGCCGCGGCCGATGATGTCGCCCACCTTCACCAGCGGACGCTGGTTGATGTTGGTGTTCTGGTTGGAACGCGTGTACTTGGTCAGGTTGTAGATGTCCACGCCCACTTCGATCTCGGCGTTGGCATCATCCTCATCCGCGGAACCACGCACCTCCTCGTCATTCACGCGCACCACGATGCGGCTGGCATCCACGTAGTCCACCACACCACCGCGACGCGCCTGCACCGCCGTGCCGGAGTCGATCGCGACCGTGCGCTCGAGTCCGGTGCCGACCAGCGGCTTCTCCGCGCGCAGGCAAGGCACCGCCTGGCGCTGCATGTTGGAGCCCATCAGCGCACGGTTGGCGTCGTCGTGCTCCAGGAACGGGATCAGCGAGGCCGCCACCGACACGATCTGCGCCGGCGCCACGTCCATGTATTCGATGCGGTCGGGGCTCGCCAGCGTGAATTCGTTCTTGCTGCGGCAGGACACCAGTTCGTCGGTGAACTTGCCGGTCTTGTCGAGCGCCGTGTTCGCCTGCGCGATCACGTGCTTGCTTTCCTCGATCGCCGACAGGTAATGGATCTCGTCGGTCACCTTGCCGTCGCGCACCACCCGGTACGGCGTCTCGAGGAAGCCGTACTTGTTGGTGCGGGCGTACAGGGCCAGCGAGTTGATGAGGCCGATGTTCGGGCCTTCCGGCGTTTCGATCGGGCAGACGCGACCGTAGTGGGTCGGGTGCACGTCGCGCACCTCGAAGCCCGCACGCTCGCGTGTCAGACCGCCTGGCCCGAGCGCGGACACGCGGCGCTTGTGCGTGATCTCCGACAGCGGGTTGGTCTGGTCCATGAACTGCGAAAGCTGCGAGGAACCGAAGAACTCGCGGATCGCGGCCGAGACGGGCTTGGCGTTGATCAGATCGTGCGGCATCAGGTTTTCGCTCTCGGCCTGCGAGAGGCGTTCGCGCACCGCGCGCTCCACCCGCACGAGCCCGGCGCGGAACTGGTTTTCCGCCAGTTCGCCCACCGAACGCACCCGGCGGTTGCCGAGGTGGTCGATGTCATCGATCTCGCCGCGGCCGTTGCGCAGCTCGACCAGAATACGGATCACTTCGACGATGTCCTTGGGCGACAGCGTGAAACGCTCCTCGACGACGGCTTCCAGCTTGTCCTGGCTGATGCCCCTGGCCTTGAGGTCGACGTACATCTTCTCGACGCGCGCCTTCGCCTCGGCTTCCGTGGACACGCCTTCCAGGCTCGCCTTCTGCAGGCCGAGCTCCGGTACACGGCCGAAGTACTCGGCGATGGCGATCCAGGCTTCCGAATTGCGGCCGAGGCCGCGGTCGAGGAAGCGCACCTGCCAGCTCAGTTCGCCGGGCACACCGATGCGGCGATTGAATTTCATGCGGCCGACGGCCGACAGATCGTAGCGGTCTTCGGAGAAGAACAGGCCCTGGAACAGCGTGCGCACGGCATCGTCCGTCGGCGGCTCGCCGGGACGCATCATACGGTAGATCGCGACCTGGGCCGCGGTCTGGGTGGCCGTTTCGTCGATGCGGAGCGTCCGCGAAATGTAGTCGCCCTGGTCCAGATCGTTCGTGTAAATCGTCTGAAACTTGGTCACACCGGCGTCGCCGAGCTTCTTCAACAGCTCTTCGGTGATCTCGTCATTGGCATTGGCCAGCAGTTCGCCGCTCTCCTTGTCCACCACGGCGTGCGCGAGCACGCGCCCGATCAGGAATTCCTGCGGCACGCCGATCTTGGTCAGGTTCGCTTCCTGCATGTCGCGCACGTGCTTGACCGTGATGCGCTTGTCCTTGGCGACGATCAGCTTGCCCGTCTTGGTCACGAAGTCGAAACGCGCCATCTCGCCGCGCAGGCGTTCCGGCACCAGTTCAAACTCGATCGCTTCCTTGCCGAGGTGAAAGGTGTCGAAGGTGAAGAATTCGGCAAGAATCTGCTCGGGCGTGTAGCCAAGCGCCTTCAGCAGGATCGTTACCGGCATCTTGCGGCGGCGGTCGACGCGGAAGTAGAGGTAATCCTTGGGATCGAATTCGTAATCGAGCCAGGAACCGCGGTAGGGAATGATCCGCGCCGAGAACAGCAGCTTTCCGGAGCTGTGGGTCTTGCCGCGATCGTGCTCGAAGAACACGCCGGGCGAGCGGTGCAGCTGCGACACGATGACGCGCTCGGTGCCGTTGATCACGAACGAGCCGGTGTCTGTCATGAGCGGAATCTCGCCCATGTAGACCTCCTGCTCCTTCACTTCCTTGACCGTGGGCTTGGGCGCTTCCTTGTCCATGATGGTCAGGCGCACCTTGGCGCGCAGCGGCGCCGCGAACGTCAGGCCGCGTTGCTGGCATTCCTTGACATCGAATGGTGGCTCGCCGAGCACGAAGCTCACAAAATCGAGGCGCGCATTCTTCGAATGGCTCTCGATCGGGAAGATGGAGGTGAACGCGGCCTGCAGGCCCTCGTTCTTGCGCGTGTCGGGCGGCGTGAACTCCTGCAGGAATGCGGCGTAGGAGTCCAGCTGCGTTGCCAGCAGATACGGCACCGGCAATACGGTGGCGCGCTTCGCGAAGCTCTTGCGGATGCGTTTCTTCTCGGTGAACGAGTAAGCCATGCGAACTCCTTGATTCCTAGGACCGCGGTTCGGGACAGGATGCACTGGACAGCGTTTGCGCCCGCCGGTTCACCGGCCGGGCTCCGTTGTCCACTGCGCCCTGCGCAGGGAAAATAGCTTCCGGCCGGCGGACACCGCCAGCCGGAAACCGCTTATTGCCTTATTTGACTTCGGCTTGCGCGCCGGCGTCGATCAGCTTCTTGAGGATCGCTTCGGCCTCGGCCTTCGGAATCGTTTCCTTCACGGCCTTCGGTGCGCCATCCACCACGTCCTTGGCCTCTTTCAGGCCCAGGCCCGTGATTTCACGCACGGCCTTGATGACGTTGACCTTGTTCGCGCCCGCAGCCAGCAGCGTGACGGTGAACTCGGTCTGCTCTTCCGCAGCCGCGGCGCCCGCTGCGACCGGCGCTGCAACGGCAACCGCCGCCGCCGCGCTCACACCGAACTTCTCTTCCATCTTCTTGATGCACTCGGACAGTTCGAGCACGCTCATGCCCGAGACTTTTTCGATGACTTCGTCGATTACTGCGCTCATGTCTGGCTCCTGGATTGTTTGAGACTGATTAAACCGGTCAAGCGGCCTGTTTCTGGTCGCGGACGGCGGCGAGGGCACGGACGAATTTGCCCGGCACCTCGTTCATCGTGCGAACCAGCTTGACGACGGGCGCCTGCATCGTGCCCACCAGCGTGGCGAGGAGTTCTTCGCGGCTCGGCAACTTGGCGAGGTCGGCCACCTGTTTCGGTGACATGACCGCATTCGCCATCGCGCCTGCCTTGATCACGAACTTCTCGTTGCTCTTGGCAAACTCATGCAGGACCTTGGCTACCGCCACCGGATCGTTCGAAATGCCGTAGGCCAGCGGCCCGACCATCTGGTCGGACAGGCCCTTGAACGGCGTTTCGGCGACGGCACGGCGTGCCAGCGTGTTCTTCAACACGCGCAGATAGACGCCCGAGGCGCGCGCTTTCTTGCGCAGCTCGGTCATCTGGCCCACCTCGAGACCGCGATACTCGGCGAGCACGATGGCTTGCGCCCCCGCAACCTGTGCGGAGATTTCAGCCACAGCCGCCTTTTTCTCTTCGAGATTGAGACTCAAGGTCACCCTCCGTTACGTTTCAAGGAACACCGCACTGAAGGAGGAAACATTCGCCCTTCCACCGGTATCCCTTCCACCACGGCGACCATCCAGGAAACATGCAAATCCTGTGCTGGGTACACCGTCTGCGTAGCGTTCAGGTCCGGAATTCGGGACGCAGGATTCAAACCGCAAATCCGGACCCCACCCTTTCCTTCGATTAAGCCCCGGCAGCGCCTGAAATCGGCACGGGATCGAACTGCTGATCCCGCCTGCTGATTCCCGCAACCTGCCTTCAGCCCCTACGGTCTTTGACAACCCGCCCGCCCTGCCAACAATCGGCATGGCCGGCGGCCCAAAGTTCCTTACTGCGACAAGCTCGCCTGATCGATGCGCACCCCGGGACCCATCGTGCTCGAGACGGAAACCTTCATCAGGTAAACGCCTTTCACACCGGCCGGACGCGCCTTGTTCACCGCGTCGAGCAGGGTCTTCAGGTTTTCAGACAGCGCTTCCACCGTGAACGAGGCGCGGCCGATCGTGCATTGCACGATGCCCGCCTTGTCCGCCCGGTATTGCACCTGGCCCGACTTCGCGTTCTTGACCGCGAGCGCCACGTCCTGCGTGACCGTGCCGACCTTCGGGTTCGGCATCAGGCCGCGGGGGCCGAGGATCTGGCCCAGCGCGCCGACGACCCGCATGGTGTCCGGCGTGGCGATCACCACGTCGAAATCCAGCTTCCCGCCCTTGATCGTTTCGGCAAGGTCTTCGAGTCCGACGATGTCGGCGCCGGCGTCCTTGGCGGCCTTCGCCTTGTCGCCCTGCGCGAACACCGCCACCCGCACGGTCTTGCCGATGCCCTGCGGCAGCACGATCGAGCCGCGCACCGTCTGGTCCGACTTCTTGCTGTCGATGCCGAGATTGATCGCGACATCCACCGATTCATTGAACTTGGCGGTCGACGCTTCCTTGACCAGTGCCAGCGCATCGACGACCGGGTAGTTCCTCGCGCGGTCGACCTTGCTCTGGAGCGCCTTGTAGCGTTTGGAAATGCGCGCCATGTCAGACCTCCACTTCCACGCCCATGCTGCGGGCGGAGCCCGCGATGGTGCGTACGGCTGCATCCATGTCCGACGCGGTCAGGTCGGGCATCTTGGTTTTGGCGATCTCTTCCACCTGCTTGCGCGACAGCCTGCCGACCTTGTCGGTGTGGGGCGTCTTGCTGCCCTTTTCAAGCTTGAGCGCCTTCTTGATCAGGACCGACGCCGGCGGCGTCTTCAGGATGAAGGTGAAGCTCTTGTCCTGATAGGCCGTAATGACCACGGGCAACATGAGGCCCGGTTCCAGCTTCTGGGTCTGCGCGTTGAACGCCTTGCAGAACTCCATGATGTTCAGGCCGCGCTGGCCGAGCGCGGGACCGATGGGCGGCGAAGGATTCGCCTTGCCCGCCGGCACCTGCAGCTTGATAAAGCCGACGATCTTCTTTGCCACGATGACACTCCTTTAAGTGGGTGCAAACGGACTGCGCTTCTACGCCGCCCTCCCCGTTAAAACAACAACCAGCCTACCGTTAATGCCGGAACTGCAAATCCTCTGTTACGCCTTCTCGACCTGGCTGAAATCCAGCTCGACCGGGGTCGACCGCCCGAAAATCGTGACCGACACTCGCAGCTTCGACTTGTCGTAGTTCACGTCTTCCACGTTGCCGTGGAAATCCGTGAACGGGCCTTCCTTGACCCGCACCGACTCGCCCACCTCGAACAGCACTTTGGGCCGTGGCTTCTCCACGCCCTCCTGGATCTGGTGCAGGATGTTCTGCACTTCCTTCTCCGAGATCGGCGTCGGCTTGGTCGCCGTGCCGCCCACAAAACCGGTCACTTTGGGGGTGTTCTTCACCAAGTGCCAAGTGTCGTCGGCCATGTCCATTTCCACCAGCACGTAGCCGGGGAAGAACTTGCGCTCCGAGATCGCCTTCTGGCCGCTCTTCATCTCGACGACTTCCTCGACCGGCACCAGGATCTGGCCGAAGCGGTCCTGCATTCCCGAGCGCTCGATGCGCTCCTTGAGGACACGCGAAACGCTTTTCTCGAAGCCCGAGTAGGCATGCACGACGTACCATCTCTTGCTCATGACTGCCCCTGCCCCATCAGCAATCGCACCAGCCATAGCAACCCCGCATCCACGATCCAGAGGAACACCGCCATCACCACCACGAAGAGAAACACGACCCCCGTGGACTTGACTGTCTCTTCGCGCGTCGGCCACACCACCTTACGTGTTTCCACCACCGACTCGCGGGCGAACACCAGGAACGCCTTGCCCGATGCGCTGGTCAGGAACACCACCGCCCCCGCTGCAGCGCCGGCCAGTACGGCCGCCACGCGCAGGATCGTCGGGCTCTGCTCCCAGTAGTAAAACGCCCCGATGCCGGCAGCGAGCAACAGCACCGCCAGCGCAATCTTGATCTTGTCCGCCATCTTTCCTTCGGAGCGTTGAGTTTTCAGTGATGAGTGCCGGGCGGGTCCTGCGGATTCCGCTCAATACTCACAGCCCGTCACTCAACATTCGCCTTTAAACTTTGGCAGGCCAGGAGGGAATCGAACCCCCAACCTTCGGTTTTGGAGACCGACGCTCTGCCAATTGAGCTACTGGCCTAAATTCGCGACGCGGGCGCCGTTCTTCCGGCACCCGTACCCATGTTCGTTACTCGATGACTTTAGCGACGACGCCGGCGCCGACGGTGCGGCCACCTTCGCGGATCGCGAAGCGCAGCCCCTCTTCCATCGCGATGGGCTGGATCAGCGTCACCGTGATCGAAATGTTGTCCCCCGGCATCACCATCTCCGTGCCCGCGGGCAACTCAATGCTCCCCGTCACGTCGGTCGTCCGGAAGTAGAACTGCGGCCGGTAGCCGTTGAAGAACGGGGTGTGACGACCACCCTCCTCCTTCGACAGCACGTAGATCTCGGCGGTGAACTTGGTGTGCGGCGTGATCGAGGCCGGCTTCGCCAGCACCTGCCCGCGCTCAACGTCCTCGCGCTTGGTGCCGCGCAGCAAAATGCCCACGTTGTCGCCCGCCTGGCCCTGGTCCAGCAACTTCCTGAACATCTCCACACCCGTGCACACGGTCTTGACGGTGGGCTTCAGGCCCACGATCTCGATCTCTTCACCCACCTTGACGATCCCGCGCTCGATACGACCGGTCACAACAGTGCCGCGGCCGGAAATGGAGAACACGTCCTCCACCGGCATCAGGAACGGACCGTCCAGCGCCCGCTTGGGCTCGGGGATGTAGGAATCCAGCGCATCGGCGAGCTTCATGATGGCGCCTTCGCCCATGTCGCTCTTGTCGCCTTCCAGCGCTTTGAGCGCCGAGCCAATCACGATCGGGGTGTCGTCGCCCGGGAATTCATACTTCGACAGGAGCTCGCGAACCTCGACTTCCACCAGCTCGAGCAGTTCGGCGTCGTCGACCATGTCGGCCTTGTTCATGAACACGACGATGTAGGGCACGCCCACCTGGCGGGCGAGCAGGATGTGCTCGCGCGTCTGCGGCATCGGGCCGTCCGCCGCGCTCACCACCAGGATCGCACCGTCCATCTGGGCGGCACCGGTGATCATGTTCTTCACGTAGTCGGCGTGGCCCGGGCAGTCCACGTGCGCGTAGTGCCGCTTCGCGGTCTCATACTCCACGTGCGCGGTGTTGATGGTGATCCCGCGCGCCTTCTCCTCGGGTGCGGCGTCAATCTGGTCGTAGGCCTTCGCCTCACCACCAAACTTCTTCGACAGCACCGTCGTAATCGCCGCCGTCAGCGTCGTCTTGCCATGGTCAACGTGGCCTATCGTCCCCACGTTGACGTGCGGCTTCGTACGCTCAAATTTGCCTTTTGCCATCGCGACTTTCCCTTTCGACCTTGATCAGCAGATAAACCGGTTTACTGCGCACTGGCTGCCCGTCACCGAACCATTCACTCGCACCCGCATTGCACCTTTGGTGCCCATGGCGTGGATTGAACACGCGACCTCTCCCTTACCAAGGGAGTGCTCTACCACTGAGCTACATGGGCGAAACCTTGTCACTTTTCCTCTGCGCACCACCCAATCTCCTGCCCAGCGCTTTGGAGCGGCGAGCGGGAATCGAACCCGCACCATCAGCTTGGAAGGCTGAGGTTCTACCATTGAACTACCGCCGCCCGGCCAACCCTGCCCGCCGCCATGCCCCATTAAGTCCTTCACTACCATGGCATCGTGGTGGTGGAGGGGGAAGGATTCGAACCTTCGAAGGCAGAGCCGGCAGATTTACAGTCTGCTCCCTTTGACCGCTCGGGAACCCCTCCAGCGAAACCAACCATTATCTTGGTTTATCCCAAGCCTGTCAAACAGTTGGCGCGGATTTTGCGGTCTGCCGCGCCCAACCCGCGCCAAGTCCAAAAAAACGCTCGTGCACGATCGCTGAATTTCGTTGGGCGCAACAGATCAAGCGCGCACGTCGCATGTAATAGTATGCGCACGCTAACATTAAGGTTTTATCTGTCATGGCGTCCGCCACCGCGATATCGGACGGCCCGCAACAGGCAAGAATAACAGTTAATTTATTGTTTTTATTAAGTTAAACAGCACCCGCTTAAGGGCAGCCCAAGGCTTGGCGCCGGCGCCGCTAGAATCAGGCTTTTCGTTGTCACCATGCCCAACGCCCCGCACCCGCTCACGCCCATCCTGAACCCCCGCACGGTCGCGGTCCTCGGCGCCTCGGAGAACACCGCGAAATACGGCGGGCGGGTGATGAATTTCCTGAAGCGTCACGGCTTCGCCGGTCGCATCGTCCCGGTTAATCCCGGGCAAAGCGCAGTATTCGGCATCCCGGCCGTGCCCAAGGTTTCAGCCAGTCCCGAAAAAATCGACGTGGCGCTGGTGGCCCTGCCGGCCAGCACCCTGCCGGCGGTCATCGAGGAGTGCGGGCAAGCGGGGGTTCGCTGCTGCGTCGTGCTGACCGCCGATTTTGCGGAAACCGGCGTGGCCGGCGTGGCACGGGAAGCGGAGATCGTCGGCATCGCCCGGCGCCATGGCATGCGGCTGATCGGTCCCAACTGCCTCGGCTTCATCAATCCGCACCTCAATCTTCCCCTGACGGCGTCCATCGCCCTGGCCACTGATCCGATGCCACGCGGCCCGATCGGCCTGGTCAGCCAGAGCGGCTCACTGATGGCCTCGGTCATCTCGCACGCCCAGGATCTCGGTACCGGCTTCAGCGTGTGCGTGACCGTCGGCAACCAGGCCGACCTGGAAATCTGCGATTTCATCGAGTACCTGATCGAAGATCCGCGGACGCAGGCGATCTGCGCCTATATAGAAGGGCTCAGGGACGGGCGCCGCTTCCTCAGGCTTGCTGAACGCGCGCGCATTGCCGGCAAACCGATTATCGCGGTCAAGGCCGGCCGCAGCGAAGTGGCCAGCCGCATCACCCAATCGCACACGGCGAGCCTCGCTGGCTCGCACGCCGCCTGGGAAGCCGCCTGCCACCAGCACGCCGTCATCCTGCTGGATGACCCCGAGAGCATGGTGCAGTGCGCGCACTTCCTGACAACCTTCGGCCCCCCGCGCTCCGACGGGATCGCGGTGTTCTCCGGATCCGGCGGCACCATAGCCGTCACGGCGGATCGCCTGGCGGCGGCCGGCCTGCGGCTGGCCGACCTCAACGCGGCCACCCGTGTAAAGCTGGCCACCTACGTGCCCGACAATCGTCCGGTCAATCCGCTCGACATCGGGGGACTCGCGCGCGGCCTCGGGATGCGCTCGGCGCAGGACGCCTATACCTGGCTCGCGGAAGACCCCGACGTGGGCGTTGTGCTGCCCGTCGTCGCCACCACCCCGCAACTCGAAGACAAGGTCCGCTGGTGGGGGCAACGCGCGCTGGAGCAGAAAATGCCGACCGCGCTGTTGTTTACCCCCGGCTCACTGGTGGACGGCGCGCGTCAGGCGATGCGCGACATCGGTTGCCCGTTCACGAACCGGCTCGACGATACGTTGCGGGTCATCCGTGCGGCCGTGGATTACGGCGCGGCCTCGCGTACACCACGAACACCCGTGCAGGCGCCCGTGGATTTCAACGCTGGGCGCTGCGCCGCCGCGGCCACGGACACAGGCAGCCTTACGGAACCCCAGGCCAAGGCCCTGATCGCTGCAGCCGGCATACCCGTGCTCGCCGAAACCCTGGTCACCAACCCGGATGAGGCTGTCGCCGCCGCGTGCGCCACTGGCTATCCCGTGGCCATGAAAGGCGTCTGCCGCGCGCTCGTGCACAAGAGCGACGCCGGCGCGGTCAAGCTGGACCTCGCGGACGAAGCCAAGGTGCGCACGGCATGGTCCGCGATCGCCGCGGCGGTGGCCAGTGCGCTTCCCGGGTCCGCGTTCGACGGCTGCCTGGTCGCGCCCATGGCGGGCGCGGGCATCGAGATGATCGTCGGTGCGAAATACGACGCGCAGTTCGGCCCGCTGATCGTCGTCGGCGCCGGCGGCGTGCTGGTCGAGCTTCTGGCCGATGTACAGACCGCGCTCGCCCCGATCACACCGGCCGACGCGCGCGCGATGCTCGAACGGCTGCGCGCCTGGAAGCTGCTGCAGGGCATCCGCGGCCGGCCGCCGGCGGATGTCGACGCGCTGGTCGACGCCGTCGTCCGCGTCAGCCACCTCGCGGCTGCATTGGGTCCACGACTGATCGAGCTCGACATCAACCCGCTGCTGGTGAAAACCCGCGGCGAGGGCGCGGTGGCGCTCGACGCCCGCGCCACCCTTTCCTGAAACGAAAGCCAGCCATGAACAATGACAATGCCGTGACCTACGAATCCGCCGACGGCATCGCCGTCATCACTTTGAACCGTCCCGACAAGCGCAACGCAATCAACAACGACATCGCGCTCGGACTGCGCGCGGCGTGGGAACGCTTGAACGACTCCGACGACCGAGTCGCCATACTCACGCATGCCGGCAAGGATTTCTGCGTCGGGCTCGACGTCAAAGGCCCGGCCGAGGATTTCCCCGCCTGCATCCCCAACGTCGGCGTGGCGCTGGAGAAGCCCTTGATCGCGGCGGTGTCCGGCTGGGTGGTCGGCGGCGGCGTGGTGATGGTGGAGATGGCCGACCTGTGCGTCGCGGCCGACGATGCGAAGTTCATGTTCCCAGAAGGCAAAATCGGCACGACCGGCGCGCTGATCGCCGGCCTCGCCGCCCGCATCCCCCACAAGCTCGCGATGGAACTCATGCTGGTCGGCGACGCCCTGTCCGCGCAGCGCATGTATGAGGCAGGGCTGGTGAATCGCGTGACGCCGCGCGCGGACCTGATGAGTGCCGCGCACGATTACGCACGCAAGCTCGCGGACAATGCACCATTGGTGACCGCACTGCTGCGCGATTTCGTCGGTCAGGTCATCCCGAAAGGCCCCTCGGAACTCGTTGCCCGCGGCCGGCTCGCCATCCAGCGCGTGCGCGCCAGCGAAGACGCGAAGGAGGGCGTGGCGAGCTTCAAGGAGAAGCGCAAACCGCGGTTCAAGGGGCGATGAGATTGAACCGGGTATTAGAGATTTGGGATTAGGGATTTGAAAACGACAACGACATTGGTCTATCCCTGGCGTTCTTTTTGCTTGGATTTTTCTAATCCCTAATCCCAAATCTCCAATCCCGATTTTTTAAACAGGAGCCGAAAGTGAACCGTATTTCTTCCCGCCGCCGCTTGCTCATACTCGCCCCCGCGGCGCTGGCACTCTCTCCCTTCGCCCATGCCCAGGCGGAAGGCTTCCCCGTCCGCCCGATCACGGTGCTCTGCCCGTTCACGGCCGGCGGCACCACGGACGTCGCCCTGCGCACGCTGGCGGACGGCGCGGCGAAGATCTTCGGCAAGCGCGTGATCGTCGAGAACAAACCCGGTGCGAGCGGCGTCATCGCAGCACAGCAGGCGGCCGGCGCCAAGCCGGACGGCTACACCCTCGCGCTGATCCCCACCGGGGTCTTCCGCCAGCCCCACATCACCAAGTCCGGCTTCAATCCGCCCACCGACATGAGCTGGATCATCAACATCGCCGGCTATGTGTTCGGCGTGTCCGTGCGCGCCGACGCGCCGTGGAAAACCTGGAAGGAATTCGTCGCCTACGCGAAGGCCAATCCGGGCAAGATCAGTTATGCCAGCCCCGGGATCGGCTCCGACCTGCACATCACGATGGATACCATCGCGCAGAAGGAAGGCATCGACTGGGTGCAGGTGCCGTACAAGGGCACCGTGGAAATGCTGACCGCGCTCAAGGGCGGCGAAGTCCAGGCCTATGCCGGCACGCCGCCGTGGGAAATGATCAAGGCCGGCAGCTTCCGGCCGCTGATCACCTGGGGCGAGAAACCCACCAACAAAGTGCCCAACATCCCGACCTTGCGGGACGTCTACGGATTCGCCTCCGCCGCGCCCTGGGGTATCGCCGGACCCAAAGGCATGGATCCGAAGATCGTCAGAATCCTGCACGACGGTTTCCGCAAGGCGATGGCGGAGCCGGCCTTTGTCGAGGCCGTGGATCGCTACGGCATGGAAGCCAACTACAAGTCGAGCGAGGAGTACACCAGGTATGCCCGCACGGTGTTCGACGAACAGAAGCTGGTGGTCGAGCGCCTGGGACTGAAGCCCTGAACAAGGGATTAGGGATTTGAGATTGGGGATTGGAAACCAACCAGCACAGATCGATGCCGCACGCGATTGCGATTTCTAATCCCAAATCCCCAATCACTAATCCCGGATTTTCCATGGCCTACGATCCTCTCTTCGCCTCCGACCCCGGTACGGGACTCGACTATCCGGGCTCTTACTGGGCCGCCACCGCCGGCACGCCCCCGCCGGACGATGGCCCCGCGCCAGCGCGCGTGGACACCGATGTCGCCATCATCGGCGGCGGCTATACCGGGCTGTCCTGCGCGTACCACCTTGCCCGCCATGGCGTGAAAGCAACCGTGCTGGAAGCCAACCGCCCCGGCTGGGGCTGCAGCGGCCGCAACGGCGGGTTCGCGCGCATGGCACTTGGCCGCTACACCGGCGCGCAGATGATCGACCAGTGGGGCCGCGACATGGCGAAACGCGCGTTCGGCGAGACCATGGCTTCGCTCGCCAACGTACGCACGATGATTCGCGAAGGCGCGATCGCTTGCGATCACAGCGAAGCCGGCCACCTCAAGATCGCGCATCGCCCGGGCCGCACTGCCGGCTTGCGCGAGGAAGCCGAACTGCTGCAGCGCGAATTCGAATACCCCGCAGAGTTCCTGACCGCGGAGCAGGTCCAGCGCGACCACATCGGCGGCACGCAATCGCACGGTGCGCTGCGCATTCCCGACGCGCTGGCGGTGCATCCGCTCAAGCTCGCACTGGGCGTGCTGCGCATGGCACGGGGGGCGGGCGCCGCCGTACACGGCGCCAGTCCGGTCACGCACTGGGGAAAACGCGGCGCCGAACACGTGCTGACCACGCCCGCCGGCGAAGTCCGCGCGAAGCAGGTCGTGTTGGCGACCAACGGCTACACACCCGACCATCTGCACGGCGCGGTGAAAGCCACCCTGTTCCCCGTGCTGTCGCACATCATCGTCACGCGTCCATTGACTGCGGCTGAGATTCGCGCCACCAATTTCGTTACTGGCCATGTCCTGACTGACTCGCGCAAGCTGCTGTATTACTGGCGGCGGCTGCCCGACGACCGCATTATGTTTGGCGGACGCGGCCTCATCTCCGACAAACCGGCCCGCAATATGAACCAGCGCGACTACCTGCTGTCCGAACTGCGGGCGAAACTGCCGGGCCTGGAGAACCTCACCGTGGACTACGACTGGCACGGCTGGGTGTGCCTCACGCGCGACTTTCTGCCGCATGTGTACCACGCCGAGGACGACGCCACCGCCCATTACGCGCTGGGTTACCAGGGTAGCGGCGTGTCCTACAGCCTGTACGCCGGCAAGCTGATCGCCGACCGCATCGCGGGCGGAGGCCAGGGCCGCGAGAACGTGATCCCGCCCAACGCCTCGCCGCTCGCGCGCTTCCCGCTGCACCGCCTGATCCGCATTCCACAGGCGGCGGCGTATCACTGGTTCAAATTCAGGGACAATCGCGGGTGAGCTGTTGAAAGGCGGGATTGGGGATTCGAGATTTTAAATCCATGGAGAAACCACGCATGAACACGCTTTGGAAGTTGCCAATCCCTAATCCCAAATCCCTAATCCCGCTGCTGGCGCTATGCGCGGCAGCCGCGCAGGCCGCCGATTACCCGACGCGCCCCATCCGCCTGCTCATTCCCTATTCTCCCGGCGGGCCGGTGGATATCAGCGGCCGCATCGTCGCGCTGAAGCTGACCGAGGCCTTCGGGCAGCAGGTGATCGTGGACAACCGCGCCGGCGGCGGCGGGAACATCGCTGTTGAGATCGTGGCCAAGAGCGCGCCGGACGGCTACACGTTGCTGATGGGCGCGAACGGCACCAACGCCATCAACCCCAGCCTCTATCCGAAGCTGGCCGTCGATCCGGCGAAGGAACTCGCACCCCTCGGCCTGGTCGCCTCGAGCCCGATGATCCTCGTCGCGCACCCGTCGCTGCCCGCGGCCAACGTGAAAGAGCTCGTCGCGCTGGCGAAGGCGAAGCCGGGCACGATCAACTTTGCATCCTCCGGCAGCGGCTCGACGGCGCATCTCTCCAGCGAACTGCTCAAGCTCATGTCCGGCGTGCAGATCGTGCACGTGCCGTACAAGGGCGCGAGCCCGGCACTGACCGATCTCGTCGCCGGCCAGACCCAGTTCATGATCACCGGCGTGTCGTCCACGCTGCCCTTCGTCAAGTCGGGCAAGCTGAAAGCGCTGGGCGTCTCCAGCGAGAAGCGCCTGGCGATCCTGCCCGACGTGCCGACGGTCGCAGAAGCCATTCCCGGCTACGAAGTCCTCACCTGGTATGGCATGTTCGCGCCGGTCGCCACGCCCAAGGCCATTACCGAGAAACTGACCGCGGCATTGAGCAAGATCGTCGCCAGCCCCGATGCACGGGAACGCTTCGCCGCGCTGGGCGCCGAAGCCAGCTTCCTGCCGCCGGACCAGTTCGCCGCGATGGTCCGCGTCGAGACCGCGAAATGGGCCAAGGTCATCAAGGAATCCGGCGCGAAACCTGAATAAGAGCGCGCCCCTCGTCCCGTGAAAACCCCGCCACCTGCCGCCATCGCACTGATCGTCGGCACCATCGTCGTCGGGCTGTGGGCCGACCGCCACGTCCAGCCGTGGGGCCAGCTCGCCGCCAATGTGGCCGCGTGGGCGGTGTTTCTCGGGCTGCTCCGCGGCGTACCGGCCGCGCAACGCAGGAGCCTGATCGTCTGCGTGCTCATCGCCACCGCTGGCGAGTGCTTCCTGTCGCTGGTGTGGGGCCTCTATGCTTATCGTCTCGACAACATTCCGCTGTTCGTGCCGCCCGGCCACGGCCTGCTGTTCATGCTGGGAGTGCTGCTTGCCCCGCGCCTGACCGATCGCATGGTCTGGGCCGTGCCCCTCGTGGCGGCGCCCTTCGTGCTGCTCCTCGCGGTCACCGGCAGCGACACACTGGGCGTGCCCCTGTTCGCGCTGTTCCTGCTGTGTCTCGCGGTCGGGCGGGCCCGCAAGCTCTACGCCACGATGTTCGTGCTGGCGCTGGCGATGGAGCTTTACGGCACCTGGCTCGGCAACTGGACGTGGGTGGAACGGGCGCCTTGGCTGGGGCTCGCCACGCTCAACCCGCCGCTGGCTGCCGGCGCCTTCTACTGCGTGCTGGACCTGCTGGTCACGCTGTTCGCCCGCGGCAACAGTCTGCTGCCGCTCGCCGCTGCCCCGCCGTCAACGCACCGCAGCGCCGCGGCGTTGTGATGCCCATGCACGCGAATTTTGCCCGGCAATCAGCGCCCGCCAACCTCTCCCCCTGACCGCCGTGGCCCTGACCCGCGAGCAGCTCGAAAACGACCACTTCCGCCGCACCTACCGCGAGCGGCATCCCGAACTGCCCATCCAGTCGGACGAGGCTTTTCACGGTTCGCTTGCGGCCGCGCTCGCCGCGCACCCGGCCGGGACCGATGCCTGGGTGTTCGGCTACGGCTCGCTGATCTGGAACCCGCTGTTCGAGTTCGACGAGCGCCGCCCCGCCACCGCCCACGGCTACCACCGCCGCTTCTGCCTGTGGACGCGCGGCAACCGCGGCTCGCCGGCGTCGCCCGGGCTGGTGCTGGCGCTCGACCGCGGCGGCTCCTGCCAGGGCATGGCCTTTCGCGTCCCGGCGGCCAAGCTGGAACGCGAAATGCTCATGATCTGGCGGCGCGAAATGGTGATGGGCTCCTACCGCCCGCGCTGGATGCGGGTGCGGACCGCGCGAGGCGACGTGACCGCACTCGCCTTCACCATCAAGCGCGACCATCCGAACTACGCCGGCAAGCTGCCTGAGGCGCAGGTCGCCGCCACGCTCGCCACCTGCCGCGGGTTCGGCGGCACCGGCGCCGAGTATCTGTTCGAAACGGTGGACTGCCTGACACGGCACGGCATCCACGACCCGCACCTCGTGCGGCTGCGCCAGCAGGTGGCGCAGGTGCAAACCGCCGCAACAACCCGCGCCCGGGGCTGCCCCGAGGTCGGCGCTTAGCAAACAAAACCTGGCGTCAGTGCTTGGTTTTCGGCCGGGCTGCAGGCAGGGGCGGGGTGGCCGGCGGTGCCTTCGGCTTCAGGCTGGCCAGCGCCTGCCCCAACTGGTGGTGGAGCTGGGCCAACGTGTCGTAACCCAGCGCCACGCGCACCACGAGCTTGCCGGTCAGCGACTCGGGCAGCTTGCCGCCACCCGCAGCCACACGCGACAGCGCCGCCATCGTTCCGGGCTCGAGAAATCCAAAGTCCACGAACACCATTCCCGGCGCGCCGGACACGCGGGTGATGTTAGCCAGCTTGGGCTGGTCGGAATGTTCGACCGGGGTGAGCCGGATGTTGAGGCCGGCGGGTTTGTCCGGCACGGCGGGTTGATCGGCCATGATATGTGCTCCTGGTAGGGGGTAACGCAGCGTCGCCGCAGTGTCGTATCAAGCAGCCTGGATCTCGACCGCGGCATTCGTTTCCAGCGATCGGACCGCCGCTTCAAACGTTCTCACCGTCGCCAGCATGTCTTCTGGGGAGACCGTAAACGGCGCCCGCCCTTCGATCGCGTCGGCAAAGGCCTCGAGCTGAAGGCGCAGCGCGTTGACCGGTGCATAGGTGTGGCGCTCCGGCTCCGCGCCCGCGCGATGCACCAGGAGCTCCGTCTCCCCGCGCGCCTCGGCCGAACCGCGATCGCCGAATACCTGCACGCGCCAGTAATGCGGGGTCGCGCGCACGGTGGAAAGCTGTCCGCTCACGCCGTTGGCGAACTCGAACATCACCATCGCGGTATCGCGCGGCACCGGTGGCAGCTTGCGCGTGACCCACCAGCCGTGCACGCGCCGTACCGGGCCGATCAGGTTCACGAAGGCATCGAGGATATGCAGCCCGGCGCCAGTCATGCCACCGCCGGGCGACTCGGCGAGCGAATCGCGCCAGGTGCCGGCCACGTTGTTGGAGTGTTCGTTGCTGTAGTGGCCTTCGATGTGCTGGATCGCCCCCAGCGCTCCGGATGCGGTGAGACGCTTCAGCTCCTGCATGGCCGGCCACAGGCGGCGGTTGTGGCCGACACCCAGAACCACCCCGGCCGCGCGGCAGGCCTCCACCATGGCTGCCGCGTCGGCGCCGGTCAGCGCCAGCGGCTTTTCGCAGAACACCGGCTTGCCCGCCCGCGCCGCTGCCTCGACCTGCGGCCGGTGCAGCGAATGCGGGGTGCAGAGCACGAACGCCTGCAGGGCGGGATCCGCGAGCGCCTGCGCGTAGTCGGTGGTGAGCGGCAGCCCGAATTTGTCCGTGAAGGCCCGCGCCCGGTCCGGCGCGGCATCGACCGCCCGCACGAAGCGGAAATGCCTGCTCTGACCGTGCAGGGATTCCACGAAATTCCGGCCCCAGCGGCCAAGGCCTACGATGGCGGCGGCGATCATGCCTGTGCGTTCCGGGTGGGCCCGCGCAGGGCCGGTTGCTGCGGGCCGCTCACCCTTTCTTCTGGCTGTCGGCTACCGCGTTGAGGCTTTCCAGCGCGACCTTCTGCATCTCCAGCGTCTGCACGGTCATCTGCACCATGCCGATGCTCATCGTCAGCCAAGCTTCCACCGCCTTCAATTCGGTGATCTTCTTGTTGATCTCGTCGAGGTTGACCGTCGGCAAGCCCATGCCCGGCATCGGGAAGGACATGGGGTTCCACATCTTCATCCAGTCAGTCATGTCCTTCGAAAATGGTGCGTCGGCCATGCGGTGCTCCGGTGTGGTGCTGGTGCGTTTGACTCTAGCACAGCCGCCGCCGCGGACCGCACACGGCCGAACGCGTGTGCGGCCGCCGGACCTCAAGAGGGGACTTTCGGGAGCCCGGCGTGGCCGGGCGACGCGGGGTCAGCCCGGGGTGCGGGCGCCGCGGCTTTCGGTTTGCGCCGTGCGCGCGGCAGCAGCGTCGAAGGACTTGGTCACCTGCTTCAGCCGCTGGACTTCGGCCATGACCTTGTTCGGGTAGCTGTAATCGGTGTCGTCCGAGCTGCCGACGTACATCTGCAGCGCGTCGGCCACGTCCCGCGTGCGGGCCGTGTACTCCTTGATGATCTTGGCGCCGACCGTGATGTTGGCCTCCGGATCAAACGCCGACTTGACCCCGCCGAAGGCCTCGAACTTCTCCAGATGGAAGCGGGGCATGATCTGCATCAGGCCCTTGGCGCCCATGACGCTTTCCGCGATGGGATTGAAGCGCGACTCGACCGAGATCACGGCGAGGATCAGCAGCGGGTCTACCCCCACGTCGCGGCCCACGGCGAAAGCAGTCGCCACATAGTCGGTGGTCAGGTCCTGGGACACCCGGTAGCGCTTGGCCAGATACTCGCCGAGCGCCAGGTGCTTGGGATCCGCGGGTTCCTGAGCAGCGCCTTCGGGCTGGGCCGCGGCACCCTGGGCGTGGCCGATGGAGTCGGTGACCTGATGCCAAGTCTCCGCCAGTCCGGGCGTGAGTTGCTTGCTGAGGAAAAGGGCTACCGCGATCAGGCCAATGGCCACCGCGATGCCGTTAACGATCTGGCGCGGCCGGATCGGTGCCCGGGTCGTGCCGTCCAGCTGTATGTCGAAGTCCGATTTTGCCATGACGCAAAACCTCCTTTCGCTATGTCCCGGTCCGCTTCCCGACCGGTACCTGACCGCCTTGCTCGAGCGGTGTTTCGCCTTTGTTACCTGAACAGCGAGATTTCAAAAAACCACAATTAGTTGTGGTCGCCCTTAAAAAGCTGCGCGATTCTAGTGGTTGACTTGAGGGGGATGCAACACCTGTGAGGCGCTTTTTTGGCCGCCTCCGAAGACCCCGAAAAGGGTCGTGTTGCAACGCACAAGGGCGCGAATTATATGTAAATTCAAGCCCCTGTCAAACCCAGCCGGGAGCGGCGAGCACCGCATCCCCGCACTGCCATCCGACCAGCGGTCGGCCAAAGCGGGCGTTCGACCGGCCTCCCGTTGCAAGAGTTCCGGTTCTTTCTACCAAAAAGTTAATGCTTACTGACTCTCTTGGGCGAGTCGTCTTCGGGCTTTCCACGCGGCCAGGTCGGCCTCGTAAGCCTCCATGGCATTGGCATAGAGGTCGAACACGCAGGGATCGCAGCCGCTGTCGCAGCACTCATGCGGCGCCGGTGCGCGAGGCTTTTCGGGCGGCGGGTCGTCGCTGGGCAAGGTCATGGCTTGATGCCGTCCGCGAGGTCCGGCGGCAAGACGTAGCCGGGATGCCGCTGCCGGAATTCCGCGAGCACCTTGGCCGCCTCGGTGAGCCGACCCTGCTTGCGCAGCTCGCGAATGCGGGCCAGCCACTTGTCCGGGGTATCCAGGCCGGCGTAGTCGCCCTCCGCCTGCGCCTTGGCCAGCGACGGCATGCGTCCCTCGGCCGAAGGTGCCGCTGCCGTTGCTGGCACAGGACTGTCTGCACGCAGGGCCGGCCTGGGCGCCGCAGAAACCGCATGGTCCGCGGCGGCTTCCGAGGTCTGCGCTTCTGATATGCCAGCGGCCGGCGCGGCACGACGCGCATTTTCAAGGGGGGGCTCCGTCCTGTTGCGGGCAGCAGACGCGCTCGTCTCCTGCTCATTGAAGCGCTCCTCCCGTTTGGGCTGAGTAATAGACGACTCTTTGGACTCCTCTCGGAGCTTGGCCGCAGCGTCTGGCTTGGCTTCCGGGACTGCCTGCGCAGAGGCCTGGCTGGTCACAGCATCCTTGTGACGCGCAGCCGCATCGACGGCCGCTTGCTGCCGCTCAGGGGCCACATCGCGCAACGGCGACGGTGCCTGAGCAGCAGGCGCGGGCGGCGACGCCTGCAGTACCTCCGGATGCTCCTCCCGCACCAGCGTGACGATCGACACGCCGACCACCAGCATCGCGGCAATGGACACCGGCACGCGCCACGCCCGGAGTCCGCCGCCCCCATAGGCCTGCGGACGCGCGCCCACTTCACGGCGGGCGGCGGCGCGGATCGCATCGTCCAGCCGCGCCGGCGGCTCGTCGCGCGCGGACTCGCGATAAGCGCGATCCAGCTGCGGATCGCGGGCCGGGTCCTGCGGCGGGGTGAAGTCCGGGCGCTCGCTCATGTGTATGCCCGGGTGCCGGCGCGCAGCTTGGCCAGCGCGTAACGCAAGCGGCTCTTGGCCGTTTCCCGATTGACGCCGGTGGCGGCGGCGATCTCGTCCACGCCCATGCCGCCTTCCTCGTGCAGCAGGAAGGCCTCGCGCTGCAGGGCGGGCAGCGCCTCGATCAGTCCGAGCAGCTTGCCCGCGGCGAGGCGGTGTTCGACCTGCACCGCCGGGTCGGCGGACGCGGGCGCGGCGATCGCCAGCACCTCGGCCGACGCGTCCTCATCATCGAGCGACACCTGTCCGCCCTTGTGCGCCCGGAAGTGGTCGATCGCGCGGTTGTGGGCCACTCTATATAGGTACGTCGTGAATTTGGCCTGGACGCGGTAGGCAGCACGCGCCTTGATCAGGTTCATCCAGACGTCCTGAAACAGTTCCTCCGCCGCCCCGCGGTCCTGCACCAGCCGCAGGAGGTAGCGGAACACGCCGCCCTTGTGCCTGGCGTACAGCAGGTCGAAGGCGGCCGCATCCCCTGCGCGGTAGGCGAGCATGAGGTCCTCATCGGTCGGAGCATCATCCGGGGGCATGGCGGGTTGCGAGTATGCGCAACCCGTTGTCCGGCGGCAACGGGAGGGAACAGGACCGGGAGAAAAGGACGGAGAGGTCCCTCTCAGTCCTGAGTCCTGTGTCCTCAGCCCTCGAACCTTCCGCGCTCAGCGCGGATCGGGCGCGAACTGCCCGGGGAACGGCGCCGGCAGGGCCACGCTCGGCCGTTCCCGGACGACGCCCTGCGCGACAAGGTTCCGATAGGTGTCGTAGTAAATGGTGATGACCTCGTTCGGTGTCGGCAGTTCGCGCTCAAACTGGGTGTGCGTTACCCGCGAGGTTTCGATGCGCCCATGGCCGGTGCCCAGCTTCGATTCCAGCTTCGCTTCGGGCCGTTGCCGTTCCATCGCCGGAGAGGAGGCGCGCCCGCTCGCACCCATCTCGTCGGCTGCGGCGGAGGACGGCGCCGCCTCGTTCGCTGCCGTGGCGGGGGCGTCGGCCTGCTCCTTATAGGACTGCGGCCGGCGTTGGGCTGGCGGCGCGATCGCCACCGGCGGCTCAGGCTTGCGCCGGAACACCGCGACGCCGATCACGCCCACGTTGTCGGGACGGCCGGTGCGGGCGGCATACGAATTCGCGTGCTCGGTGAAGAAGAAGGCCGCGATCCGGTCCATGCTCTTGCGCCAGCCCGCCACCGCATACGACTGGTTGGAGGCGGACACGTAACCGGTCTGGTTCCAGTTTGCCGTTTCGCCGGACACCGCGTTGACCCCGTCCACCGAGATGACGGACAGGATGTCGGTCGCCTGGCGGTTCTGGACCGTGATCTGGTACTCGTTGCCGGGCTTGCCCACCACGTAATACCGGCCCTGGTGGCGATAGACCGGCAGGGTACGGGCTTCGGTGCGATCGTAGATGACGATATCGGCGAGCGAACCGACCGCGCGGGCGGAACCGGCGGCCAGCAGCGCAGCAGCCGCAAGGCTCAGGCCGGCCAACACAACGGGAATTCGTTTCATGGGGATCTCCTGAAAAGGGGTGGATGGGACCCTGCTGTAAACGGCCACCCCCCGTCAGCGGGGTTAAACGCGCCGACAGGCCTAAATG
>ENA-ORBV01000875-ORBV01000875.1-microbial-mat-metagenome-genome-assembly--contig:-NODE-875-length-68755-cov-8.339891_pt1 | contig 68755 bp, 62 predicted proteins | sample MGYA00237777_ERZ505514 | MGnify/ENA primary metagenome ERZ505514 (study PRJEB26160, sample SAMN06269048) | microbial mat metagenome | isolation source: Oligotrophic lake microbial mat | place...
GTTCGATAGGTACCGATCGCGTCGTACGCTTCGAGCCCAAAGCCAATCGGATCCATCATGCTGTGGCAACCCGAGCAGGCGGGGTTCGCCGAATGTGCGGCAAAGCGTTCACGCGTGGTCAGGTTTGGATCGGGCGCGGGAGGGTCAATTTTGACGTTAGGCGGTGGCGGCGGCAGGGTTTGGCAGAGCATGCGCGTGCGCACAAACTTGCCACGCTTCACCGGGGCCGACTCATCTTCCTTGGCTTGCAGGGCGAGCAGCGAAGGGAGGGTGAGCATCCCGGCGCGCCCCATGGAACTCACGTCAGTCTTGACGAACGTGTCCCCCATGCCCGGATTGGGGATCCCGTAAACCGGCGCTAAGCTGCTGTTAACAAAGGCGAAGGGTGCCGAGAGCAAGGTCTTCACGGTGCCGTCACCCTCCCACATCACCGACGCTACGAAGCGGTCTGTCGAGGCTTCCATTGCAGATTTCTCGGTCGACGCGAAGGCGGGAAACAGGTTCACGTCCTTCAGCAGCCCGCTCATGTCCGAAACCAAAAACCACTGCTCGAGAAACTTCCCCACGTTAGCTTGGGCACGCGGCAAAGCGAGCAACCGTCGCGCTTGCGCTTCGATTTGAACGGGTGTGATGAGTGCATTGGTATCTGCCGCCTGCATCAGCTCTGTATCGGGCTTGGAACCGCTAAATAGGTAGGAAAGCTCGGAGGCCACTTCGTACGGAGAGAGCGTGCGCGCTGCCGCGCCAGCGCCGTATTCCATTCGATAAAGGAGGGCTGGGGATTGAAGCATCGCCTCCAGCACGCCACGTATGCCGGCCTCGTACGTGTCCGTCGTGCGCACGAGATCGTACAGAGCACGATAGGCCCCTTGTTCCTTGGCGCTCAGTGGCTGGCGGTGAACCTGCTTACCAAACCCGTCGATGAACGCGCTCGCACAATCTGCTTCCGCCGCCGAAGCCACGCAGGGAGCCAGCGTTGAAATGGCCGCCTCGCCGGCCAGGCGAGTGGCCATGGTGGCATATTGTGAACCTATAACGGCTGACACCGTGAGCGCAGAACTGAAATTGCTGTAGCCAAGCGAGCGGGTATCTGGGAGCAACGGATCAGCGGGTGGCGCCGCTAGCCCAAGAAGATCCTGCACGGTAGTGCGATATTCGTCGTTAGTCAGGCGTCGTAAGGCGGTGGGCCCAGGAGCACCCGCCGGGATGACGAATGAAGGCTGAGCCCCCGTGCTAGGCGTAGCGCCGCCCGCGGCTGTACTGCCCGCCCCGCCCGTGCCAGAGCCAGGGGTCACAACCGAGCCGCTGGAGCCAGATCCCGAGGAGGCGTTCCCACTGGACGGCACGTTGCTCGTAGCCCCTTGATTTCTCGAGGTTGGTGAACCTACTGAGGCCGTGCAGGCTGGCCCAAAGAATACCAAACCCAAAACATAGAGCTGAATCTGGCCTAATTTCATAACATTTCCTTCACAGCGAACCCTAATGGCCTAGCGGCTACTCCGACGACGGCCACAACGTCAGTGCAACTATATACTTAAAGGACCGAGTGCGTACGAGCGAGCCACGGTGGGTGAATGTCAGCCGACAGGTTTTAGTCTAGGCCGCGATCACCAGTTCGACAATGCAGTGGTCGGCAGGTGTTTGGTATGTTTCGGCCCGGAACAGTGGCTGTGGTTTGGAGCCGCACCTTCCCCCCGCAAGCAACACCGGCACGGCCTACTTGCTGTGTGAAACCTGGGCGCGGCGCGGTGCCAGCTCTGCATGCTTGGCGGGTGCTTGGCGAAATCGAGCCGGCGTTGTGCCCGTCACTAGCTTAAACTGCTTGGAGAAAAAATGAACGTCACAGTAACCGAGCCGTTCTGCAATGACACCAACAGGCACCGTGGTTTCTACGAGTAGGATGCGAGCAGCTGCGATGCGTTGCAGCATGCGATAACGTGCCGGCGCCACGCCCATTTGTTCCGAAAATTGCCGCCGAAATGAGCGATCGCTCAACCCAAAGCTGTGAGCTAGCTGCGGCACGTCGATGGTTTGATCGAGGCTAGCCTGCAGGCGAGCGCACGCGTCGACGACAAAAGAGCGTGCAGATTCGCTCTGACGCTTTTTCTTGTGCGCTTCCGCGACTCTCACCAAGAGCAAGAGGGCACGCGCCGCAAGCAGCGCTTCATCACCTGGACCCGCGTCCTGATAGTCGCGAATGATACCATCAAATTCCGCCACCAGCGTCGGTTGCAAAGCGGGGGAAAGAACTGGCGTGTCTCGGCGGATGATACTGCTTCGTTCCAGAGCTTCAAAAGTTCGCCCATGAAACTCGATGAAGCACTCCGACCAGACGGTCGTCTGATCAACGCGGTGGTACGCGTGCGTGACACCAGGAAACAACAGGATCACATCGCCGGCCTTGACGACGTGCTCACCCGAGATCGCGTCACGGTAAACTCCGGCGCCCTCCAAGAGGTAAACCATCACGTAGGCATTGAGCCGCCGACCCGTGCAAATAGCCTCATTTAGCGCATCTTTATCGTAGATGTAGCCCACACCGTTCACGACGCCGGAGGCACAACGAAAGCCCCCGTAGCGGATGTTGAGCATATGCATGCCGCAAACTTACCCTAAAGCTCGCCTCGCGCCCGTTCTTCTCGCTGGCACTTTACCGTTGGCTGCTGTTGAGTTAAACCCCACCGAATTATCGCGTATAGGTTAACTTCTATTGCTAAGGATGATTCACGCCGGTGAAGGCGGCGTGACCGAAATGAGGGCGGCGACTTAGCTTAGCCGAGCTGCAAGGGTGCCGTCACCCACGCTGGGTCGCCGAAGTTTGTAAGCGGGGCGCCCATCAGGTTTCCAATGTTCAGCGATAGGTTGGCGCGGTTCTGGCCATTGAGGTTGACGCTGCGTCCCGTTCTGAGTTGGCCTCCGGCCCTACCAGCTAACAACACGGGTACGGGGTGATTGGAATGACCCACCCCATCGCCCATTTCCGAAGTCACGAGCACCACACAGTTGTCGAGCATGCTTCCCGAGCCTTCCGGTGTGTCCTTGAGGCGTTTAATGACTACCGCCACCTGCGACATCAGCCACTTCTGGGCGTCGAGGAAATCCTGTGCCGGTGCGTGCTGCATGTCATGGTGTCCCCTGGTACCGCCGATCCACGTAAAGAACACATCGGATCCGCTGTGGAGCAACTGCAAGCTAGCCACGCGAGTGGCGTCGCAGTTGATCGATTGGTAGAGAAGTTCGCTCATCGCGGCGCTCACCGCTGGAACATCGGTGCCTGCGCCAAGGCTGGGTGCGCCACACGAGGCGCCCGGCGCGACCACGATTCCAGTTCCTCCGCCGTTCCCGCCCGAGGCGCTCATGATTGATTTCTCAAGCTCACGGAGCGCACTCAGGTGTTCATCCAGGCGCCGCTTCTCGGCAGAGCCGACGAGGCCTTGGATGTCAGTGACCTGAGCCTTGAGGAGGTCGAGTACGCTCTGACGCTGAGCGTTGAGTGCCTGCAGCGTGGCTACTGCAGCCGCATCCGCGGGCGTAGATCCCGTGGGCGCGGGCGCCATCGGCGCACCGCTGAAAAGCCGGGTGAACATGGTCGCTGGATCCTGCACCGCCTGGATCGGGACGCCATTGGACCACGAATGGACCGCCAGCGATTTACCGTCTTCCTGGGGCGGACCAATCGAAGACACACCAAACTGAAGCGAGGCGAATCTATTATTTTTCCCAATGCTCTGGGCGATGGCCTGATCGACGGACGTCAGCCCCGGCGGAACGAAAAAAACTGCATCCTCCGCTATTCCTCGAGCGTCGCCCGTGAGCATGGCGCGCTCGCCGCCATGTCCGAGATCAATACCCGAGGCAGTTTTCGGATCGACCACGCTTTCAACGAGGAGAATATCCGAGCTGAACGGTGCGAGTGGCGTCAGCATCTGGTCGAAGGTGAACAATCCCTGGCCGCCACCATCCGTGGACGCGCCAGCAGGGAAGGTAAGAATGATCAAACGCACGGGCGCTGCTTGAGCCTCGGCTAACGTAGCTCGGAACACCGGGGCGGCCAGGAAGCTGGCAGCGCCCAGACCCCTGAGGAGTGTACGGCGTTTGATGAGGGCTTTGGACATTGATCGGCTTCCTTGGGACAAGGTGAGAGATGGGTTGCTCATGGCACGAAGGTCCTCGTAGTGAAGCTCGCTGATTTAGTGATAGCGACCAGCACCTCACGCACATCCATCCCCGACGCTCCGAGCTGTGTGTCGAGCGTTGCGGCAAGTTGTGTGTCAGTTGCTATCGTGTCGCGTCCAAATGTGTAGCGCGCAGCCTGAGTGGCCGCGCACTGGCGAACGAGTGCGCTGGTGGCCAGGCGCGTAGCGAGTTCAACGCCGCCGGTGTACTTTCCGTCAACATCGGTGCCCGTCAATTCACCGCTCGAGTCCACGGGGCGCCCATTTTCGACGGTTCGATAGGTACCGATCGCGTCGTACGCTTCGAGTCCAAACCCAATGGGATCGATAATGCTGTGACAACCCGAGCAGGCGGGGCTGGCCGAATGAGCGGCAAAGCGTTCACGGGTGGTCAGGTTTGGATCGGCTGCGGGAGGGTCAATTTTTACGTTGGGTGGTGGCGGCGGCAATTCCTGACAAAGCATGCGCGTGCGGACAAATTTTCCACGCCTTACCGGGGCCGACTCGTTGTCCTTGGCCTGCAAGGCAAGCAACAAAGGCATGGTGAGCATGCCGGCGCGCTGCATAGAACTCACGTCAGTCTTGACGAGCGTGTCGCCCATGCCCGGATCGGGAACCCCATAAACCTGGGCTAAGCTGCTGTTCACGAAGGCGAACGGTGATGAAAGCAACGTCTTTACGGTGCCGTCACCCTCCCACATCACCGAGTCTACGAAGCGGGTCGCAGAGGCGTCCATCGCGGCTCTCTGGGTCGATGCAAAATCGGGAAACAGGCTCACGTCCTTCAGCAACCCGGCCGAATCCGAAACCAAAAACCACTCCTCCAGAAATTTCACAACGTTCGCGTGAGCACGAGGCAAAGCGAGCAACCGTCGCGCTTGGGCCTCAACTTGAGCGGGAGTGCTGAGGGCATTGGCGTCTGCCGCCTGCATCAGCTCTGAATCAGGCTTGGAGCCGATAAATAGGTAGGAAAGCTCAGAGGCAACTTCGTAGGCAGAGAGAGCGCGTTCCGCCGTGCCAACGCCGTATTCCATGCGATAGAGAAGAGCCGGGGATTGGAACATGGCCTCGAGGACGCGACGTATGCCAGCGTCGTAGGTGTCCGTCGTGCGCGTGAGATCGTACACGCCGCGATAGGCTTGTTGTTCCGCTGAGGTCAGAGGCCGGCGGTGAACCTGCTTCCCAAAGCCGTCGATAAACGCGCTCGCACAATCTGCTTCCGCCGCCGGGGCCACGCAGGGAGCCAGCGTTGAAATGGCCGCCTCGCCAGCCAGGCGAGTGGCCATGGTGGCATATTGTGAACCTATAACGGCTGACACGGTGAGCGCAGAACTGAAATTGCTGTAGCCGAGCGCGCGGGTATCTGGAAGCAACGGATCAGCGGGTGGCGCCGCAAGCCCCAAAAGATCCTGCACCGTGGTGCGATATTCGTCGTTAGTTAGGCGTCGCATGGCCGTGGGACCAGGAGCACCCGCTGGGATGATGAATGGAGCCTGGCCGCCCGTACCGGGGGTAGCCCCGCCCGCCGCGGTGGTGCCCGCCCCGCCCGTGCCAGAGCCAGAGGCCACAACCGACCCGCTGGAGCCGGATCCCGAGGAGGCGCTGTTCCCACTAGACGGCAGGTTGCCGTTCGCGGGCCGCTGATTTCTCGAATTCGGTGAATCTACCGAGGCGGTGCAGGCCAAGCAAAGGACCACCGGGAGGAGCGTGGAGCCAAAGAGCTGCGTGCACGTGCGATAACCAAGCCGATTCATATGAAGAGGATACGGATCGCCACCTGGAGAAGGGCGTCAAAATGGGCCGACCTTCAGCACCCAACCCCCATTCCAAGAGGGGGCTCACCGCCCAGGAAATAAAACTACACGACTGCTCAAGAATCATTCTGAGGCGGAGTTGCGGCAGGGGATAGTCTCTGCCGGAAACTATCAGCCGTGGTGGACAAACCTCCGACCTGCGCCCGCTCAACACGGCATTGCGGCTCTCACTTCCTGGCAAAGATTCGTTGGATCCTGCGCGGCTCGGACGACGTTTCTCGGTTTCACCGAAAGACGCGTGACTCTCGTTTGAACCTAGGAGCCGCAATGCAGACTACGACTGCTAGATCGGTCGGTAAGGAGGAGCAGCGCCAAGAGCAGGCCATCCAGCCGAAGGCGCTCTGCTCCCTCCGAACCACGTCACCGAAGCCCAGGCAGTGGTGAACACGAGCGACTGCGGAGCTCAAAAGCCAGCAGGATACCGGCGCAAATAGATCTCCGCACTGAGGTGCTCACTTCCAGCAAAGGGAGCAGTACCCCCAAGGGCAACACGAGCCCGGCGTCAGAACCTCAACAGAACTTGAGCCGGAGCTGCCCGAACAAAACCGGTGGTGGCGTCGGAGGAGGTTGAGGAGCAAGACCAAGCTTGGCGAGCAGGGCGGTAGCAGCTTGTTCGGTGGTGGCGGCTTCGAGCCAGCGCATGGGTCCACCGCAGTGCACACAAGTGTCAAGATCTGCGCGGAACACATGAGCCAGCAGCCAGGCCCAACGTTTACGGGAAGAGCGAGGGTCGTCAGTTTGGGGCTTGAGCTTGGGGATCTCAAGCTGGTCGCCGGAAGCCGGAGGCGGCTTGAAAGCGGCAGAATCCTTTGCCGGCTTGGGGACGACTTCGGAGCAAAACTTGGAGTGGCTTGAGAGGACGCCAAAATAACGCACCAGATGAAAGCGCGGTGGTGGGGTAGCTGCGATGAGGCGGATGATGAGGTCGCGGGGGTCGAGGAGGATGGCGCGGGTGCCGTCTTTCCAGACGTTTTTGAAAGTGAGCTCGCCGGGTCGAGGGAGCGGCCGTTTGCTCGGAGGACTTTCTCGATGCGTTGTGCCGTGCGGCTCCTATCGGTGTTCGGAGCCGATTGGAGCATAAGACATTCGAAGTGCAAAATTGATCGGAAGGAGGAGCAGAAGCAAGAGCAGGCCACTTAGCCGACGACGCTCTACACCCTCCGAACCACGTCACCGAAGCTCAAGGAGCGGTGAACCCGACGCAAAGCGCAGCTCAAAATCCCACTTCATGCACACGCAAACAGATCTCCGCACTGAGAGGTGCTCACTTCCAGCAAAGGGAGCACCCCCCGAGAGCAACAAGAGCCCAGCTTCAGACCCTCAACAGAACCCAAACCTCAGTTGCCCGAACAAAACCGGTGGTGGCGTCGGAGGAGGCTGAGGAGCAAGCCCAAGCTTGGCGAGCAGCGAGGTGGCAGCTTGTTCGGCGGTGGCGGCTTCGAGCCAGCGCATGGGTCCACCGCAGCGGACACAACTATCAAGATCAGCCCGGAACACATGAGCCAGCAGCCAGGCCCAGCGTTTACGGGAAGGGCGAGCGTCAGTGTGGGCATTGAGCTTGGGGAACTCGAGCTGGTCGCCGGAAGCCGGGGGTGGCTTGAAAGCGGCAGAATCCTGTAGCGGCTTAGGGACTAGGTCCTTCCTCTTAGGTAGCTCGACCCCAGACACCTCAAGGGAACCTAAGCGCCTTCTCAACGAGAGGGGAGGCGCGGCCGTCCTGTGACTACACAGGCAGGACCAACACAGTGGGGAAGTGACGTCGGAGGCGCTCGAGATCGTCGACATCGGACGTGTAGACGATGCCGCCCCCGCGCAGCGCGGCCGACGCCATGACGATGGCATCCGCGAGCATGGAGCCTTTTACGGCGCCGAGCGCCTCCCCGGCGGCGCGACAGAGCGAAGGCGGCATGTCTTCGACGACGACGGCTGCAAGGATTTCCTCCCGGAGGTTGCTCCTTCCGCGCCACCACTCGACGTAGACGACCGCGGGCACCGTTGGAAGAAATCCGCGACGTATGATATTTCGGAACGCTTCTGTTGCGCGTTGCTTCCGCCGCTCGAGCGCGATCAGCATTCCGGTGTCGAAGGTGAACGTCATGCTGCTTTTCGGCGGCGCTTCTTGGGCGAGGTGACGCCTTGCCACTCTGCCTCGATTCGCTCTACGGCTTCGGGGGTCAGCGGCGGAATGCCGTACTTCTCGAAGTAGGCCTCTGCCGCGGCGACCTTCGCTTCGCGCATTGCAACCTCAGCCAGCAAGGCGGACACGTTGCCGTTGTGTCGCCGAGCCGCGAGTGCTTTCAGGTTCTTCAGTGTTACGTTATCCAGCGAGAAGCTGGTGGTCCTGGTTCGCCCGGAGCGCATACTGGCACTGTAGCACACAAGCCGCGGACATCCGCGATGGTCTTGCTAAGAGATCCAGGGAAACTTTTTCAGAGCTGCGGAGGGTCATAGGACCGGCGCAGGGCTGGCGCCCATATACCGGGCGTGGCCGTGGCCAGCGGCCAGAACCCTCGCACGCAGAGCTGCCTTCCGATGAAAAAAGTCTACTCAGCCCCGTTTTCGGGCGCGACTCCGCCACACAGTCACGCGCTCCGTCTCCCCGCCAGAGCGCAGCGACTGGCAAGGGGAGACCGCCGAGCGAGCCGCGCTTCGCGCGAGCACGGCGAGAGGGGCACCTGAAGCCTTTTGAGCTCCGCATTGGGTGGGTTGACCGCCCCAACGGCGCGGCCTTGCTCTCACGGTGCCAACAGCGCCACCACGAGTGAGCACGCCAGCAACAGGAGGATGATCGGCAGCCACAGGCGACGCTCGGCCTTGCTCGGTGTGATCGTGTTGAGGATCGAGCCGAGCACCAGGTACGCGGCTCCATCACTGTCATACACTCCGCATGGCGCAAACCCGGCACGCTGTGCGTCGTGGGAGGGTGCAGCAGAGCACTTGCCGTTTTGGCGAAGTGGTCTTTGCAAGATGAAAGCTAAAGATAGGCACGTCGCGTAAGCTACCTCAGGAACAACGAGCGAGCGACTATTCGACTGAAGACAAGAGTGCTGAGGTCGACGGCTTGGGACTATGCGTTGGGCGCACTACCTTCGCTTGCGCCAATATCCAGGCTCTCGGGCGCTATGCGCGATCGCGATCACATCTATCCGAATCCGCCAGCTCGCGATAGAAGACGATGTACGGGAAGCGCTGCATCACGAACTTCCTGAATCGAGCGTCGCGCTCCCATCGAGGAAACATGTTCGGCGATGTCTGAATTTCCTGCAGCGCCTGGTCGACAACAAGCAGGAACCTCCCAACAAGCGGTGCAGCAGTTTCCGGGGCGCGACGCGAGACCAACTCAATGTCATCGATCCAAATATCAAAATTCGTGGGTGAACCTGTCCTTCGGGCACTGGTCCAAAAAAACAGGTTCATCACCCTTGGTTCGAATGGGTTCGGCGTCGTCGTCTGAGGCTGAGCGAGCTCAGGCCAATGGGCTTGGACGGCCTGGTAGAGCACGCCTGCTTCGGACCTTCGGCGCGCGGTGCTGTCCCGGCGTACAGCAGGCGGTAGCTGCATGGGCGTGCGCAGGGTGAGCCACAGCAAAGCGCCATGGCTAGATGCGTGCCGGCCGTGGCGCGGCGCGGCGCGGCGCGATATCCGGCTAATTCGCTAGATCAGGGGTGGCCGAACTGGCAGACAGCGTGGCCGTGGCCAGAGCGGGCGAGCCTTCGGCCTCGAATCCTACGCCTAATTAGCGACGGCGCAGCTCTCGATTGGCTCCCAACTTAGCTCGATGATGAGATCAACGTCCTAAGCGCTCAGTAAGCATCGGTGTCGATGGTGATGGCGCTCGGCAGCGTGAGCGATACTTTGGAAAGCACATCTTCATCACCCGCCAAGTAGGCGTAGCGGATCCAGTTAGTCATCACGCGTTCCACGTACTTTCGTGTCTCCGCGTACGGAATCATCGCAACAAATAGGTCGAGTGGCAGCCCCTTCCCAGCGTTCGACCAACGGCCAGCCGCAGTAGGCCCGGCATTGTAGGCCGCCAGCGCGAGCGGTACGGCTCCTTGAAATTGCCGCAGCAGGCTATCCAGATAATGCGTCCCAAGCGCTAGATTCATGTGAGGAGCGTCGAGCGCCGCTGGGGAGAGTTCAAAGCCTAGCTCCCCCGCGACTTTCTGTGCCGTTGGTTCGATGAGCTGCATCAGTCCTCGGGCCTCTGCAGAAGATCTCGCCCGCACACGGAACCCGCTCTCTTGCCGAATCAAACCGAATATCAGGTTCTGAGAAACGCGAGGCGTCGCAAGTGCCTTCACTTCGTCCGCGTAGGCGCGCGGATAGGCGCAGTCAAATATCCAGCCCGATTCGGCCGACGGCAAGCGCTCCAACAAGCCAGGTTTAGAACTGCGAGTACCCAGCTGAAAACGGCGTTCTGCTGTCGCAAGGCCAGCATATGCGGTGCACAGTGTTTCGACTTTGCGCGCCGCGTACTGCTTTCCAAACTCTGCTTCCTCCGCCAAGAGTGCGCGCTCCGCGTCGCGATCCAAGCCCAAATCGAGCAGCAATCGTACTTTTTCGGGAAGGACGGCTGTGAACTCAGAAGGACGCGCTTGAGCTCTGACCGCAATCAGCTCTGGCACAGGCTCCCCCAAAGCTTTGAGTCGCAAGCGACTGAGAAGAGCTGCGAAGGATAGCGGCTCATCAGAGATAATTTCGCGATAAGACTTGGCCGCCATTGGCTTGTTTCCGCCAAGCTCCATGGCCAAGGCTCGCGCTTCGCGCTCCATCCCGGAAGCCTTGGTTTGAGCAGCTAGCTTGGCAAAGACAGGCTCGGCGCGTTTGCCCTCGCCGAGGATCAGCCAAATCACGCCGAGCTCCCGCTCTGCTTCCGTTTGATGCCGCGCGTTCTTGGTGTAGCGCTTACGGTAGTCGAGGTACGCGTCACGGGCCTCTTTGAAGCGGCCCAGGATAAACAACAGGCGGGCGCGTTGGTAACGTGCGTGCTCAGCCCACTGTGTTTTGGGATATGTCCGGGCGAGCTGGTCGTATTTCTTGAGCGCGTGCTCATCTTGGTCGCCCCGCGAAAGTGCGCGCGCAGCATAGAAGAGATCCTGCACGGGCTCGCGGCTCGCTTTTTTGGCGGCATCGGTAAAAAGCGTGGCGGCTTTTAGATAGTCTTTTCGACTGGCATAGTAGGCGAATCCGAGCAGGCTCAGGCGCTCGCCCGAGTTGATCGTGGCGTTATCAACCAGCTTGAGCTCCTGTGCGCAGCGTTCCACCATTCCTGCCTTGGAGAAGGCACGCACACGCTCCGAGCGCTCTTTGGATGTGAGCGGGTACTTCCAGACTGCCGCAAGGCGCGTGTCCGCGTCCGACGTTTCGCGGCGTGTGGGGTGCCGGGTTGCGAGCCACCGCAGATCGGTCGCCGCCAGTGCAGGAAGCTTCAGTTTCTCGGCCAAGCGTGCGCGCTGGAGCCGTGCTTGAAATTCGAGGTCGCCTTGCTCTTTGCCCAGCTTGGACAGCGCTTTTTCGACCAGTTTTCGTGCCGGATCCGGACGTTCTCCGTGTTCCTCGGCCAAAGCCGCAAACAACCAATCCGCTGGATCTTCGGACGATCCGAAATAGCGTGCCGCGTTCTCGAACGGACCCACCGCGAGTTCACATTCTGCACGCGCGCTCAAAAAAGCCGGCCCAAGCACACCCAGCTTACTTTCAATGCCCTGAGCAACCGGCAACAGGGCAGCACAGTTCCCGAGTTCCTTGGCCACTCTTAGACGCAGATAGACGATGAACGGCTCGGACTTCTCCGCGTCGCTCAAATGTTCCAAAAGCGGACCTGCAGCGGCATAATCCTCAACCCGAACACGCCCGATCGCCTTCTTTAGGCCCTCGGAGCTATGCACAGAAATAGCATTTCCCAGTACGGGAGCCGCACCGCCCGCACCCCGCCCGAGTGGTGGAGCTTCCTTCTGCAACAGCTGGGCGTGAGCCTGCGAAGCGTCTTCCGTTTCGGAAGGGCGCGAATTCCGGCGACAGCCAGCAAGAGCTACCACGCTAAGTAGGCAAGCGCTCGTCCAAGCGACCTGCGCTCGGCTCGACCGAAGGCTCACCATCCCCACCGGTACTCAGCACTCAGCTGCACACTCAAGAGCGAGGGCACCACACTGCGCGCTACGATACTCTCAAAATGCCCTGAAATTCCCAGCCCCCAGGAACGCGACCACGCGTAATCCAACCCGGGCGCGACTCCTATCAGCAGCCCCGCATCCGGCAGCCGCACGCCTGGCGGCCCGGAAACATCGCCGTTAGCCAGGTAATAACCGGTGTTCAGCCCCAGGCGTGGAACCCATTGAATCACATCCAGCTTGTACGCAACACCCGCCGTCACAAGTCCTGCGCGCCAATCCGCAGCATTCGCCGTCGAGCGCGGAAGCATGAACGCTTGAGTAAAAAGCTCCGCATCGAAGCTGTCACTCATACCGTACGCCGCATGCAACCCAACACTCGGTCCCCAGCCCAAGGCAGGTTGCGTGGCCGTCGCCGCGCCCCCTGAGAGGGCCAATTGCCATTGATTCTCGAAGGCAGAAGCGTTACCGCAAACCAGGGAACCCACGGCGAGCAACGCACAGCTCACACTTCGTAGAGGCTTCCAAGCTGCTTTCTGCATTCCTAGGGGCGCAGCATGCCCGCGGGGCCACCTAGGCGGCAACATCCAAGCGGAGCGCACCGCATTGCGGCCCAGGATCGATCCAGATTTCGTCCAGAAAAATCGCTTCCGGCGCCAGGCCGCACACCGCATGCTCGAAAGCCGCACGCCGTTCCAGCGGTGGCACACCGAGCACGCACGCTGAACCCTCCACCCCCGACACCACCAGCCTCACCACCAGGGAACAACCCACGGCCTCACGACACGCGCGCTTTGCGGCAGCCCGCACGGCTTCGAGCAGATCATCAAAGTGCCGAAGCGAGGGCTCATCGATCACGAGACTTTGAAAACGCAGCTGGCTCAATGGCTGATGCTCGACCGCCACTACATGCCCCGCCCGCACGCTGACCACCGTGGCGCCTTTTGGCCCCGCTTCGCGGTGCCCACGCCCCTGCAGGTTTCCGGGGAAAACAATCCAAGGCTCCGTGGCAAGCACTGCTCGTGCATGCACGTGACCGAGTGCCCAGTACGCATAGCCATTCTTTCGCAATGCCAAGCGTGAACAGGGAGCGTAGTCAGCATGACCGCGGCAGCCCTCGGCGCTCGTGTGCAAAATCCCTAAATTCAACAGCCCCGGAAGCGGGGCAGGATAAGCTTCGACGACGTCTTCACCGACGCCAACGCTTGGAAAACTCCAACCGTGCACGGCCAACCCCAACGCCTCGAACACTCGCGTTTCCGGCCCCTGAATGCCGATCAGCGAGGCTCTGCACGGCAACAAAAGTGACCGCATGACCCGCGAGCGAACGTCGTGATTTCCGAGCCCAATCAGCGTTTCGCAACCAATTTCCCGAAGCCTGTGCAGCTCTTGCGCGAGGAACAAGCCCGCCGTGGCATCTCGACACCAGCCATCGATCACATCGCCCGCGCACACGAGGACGCGTGCCCGCACATGGACACATAGGTCGATCAAGGCCCGCAGCGCCAAGCGATCGGCCATGAGCAGACGCTCCCGAAAGCCGGGATCCTTCGGCAACCCCTGAGTCCACCTCCGTGCGCCCAAATGCAAATCCGCCGCGTGGACGATGCAAAACTCAGGCCCTCCCAGACTCGACACCCGCAAAGAGTGCCGTCGAATGGCAGGAAGTCAAGCACAGAACACGGCATGACGGCTGCACAACGAAGCTTGGGATCGCACAACGACACTTGGGATCGCACAACGACACTTGGGATCGCGTTCGATCACGCGCCGAACAAGTGTCGCGGACCTCCCACAAACCGAGTGCTAGGTAGTAAGCATGCTTACTACCTAGTCGCTGCGAAATACCCCCTTCGGTCGCGGCACCATTGCGGTTCGCGTCTTTCCGTCGCGCCTTTCCGTCGCGCCTTTCCGTCGCGCCTTTCCGTCGCGTCTTTCCGTGGCGTCTTTCCGTCGCGGCCCATTCGCCTTCCCGTTACGCTTACTGGGTCCCCTCCAAATCGCGCAGGAGAGACAGAGCTAAGCGAGCAAGCTCACGGGATCCACGTCGATACTCATTCTCACCATGCGATCTGGGGCCGTCCGAGCGACGGCTAACAGCACTTGGCGAAGGTCTTTGCGGTCGCGACTGCGAAGCATGAAGCGGAAGCGGTAGCGATTGCGGATGCGAGCGATGGGGGCAGGAGCGGGGCCCAATACTTCGATCTTGGGGGAAGCGGCGCGGCGTGCGAAATCTGTCATGCGTTGGCATTCGCGCCGTACGGCGTCTTCATTGAGCCCGTCGAAGCGCACGAGTGCGATGCGGGAATACGGTGGGTAGCCGAGCTCTTCCCGTTCCCGGAGCGCCACTTCGGCAAAACCCGCCACATCGTGCTGCGCAGCGAGACGCACGGCGGGGTGCTCGGGTTGGCGGGTCTGGATCATCACGGTCCCTTGAATGTCGCCGCGCCCGGCGCGCCCAGCTACCTGCACCAAGAGATGAAAGGTGCGCTCACTCGCGTAGAAATCTGGTACCGAGAGTGCCGCATCGGCATTGAGCACGCCCACGAACGTCACGTTAGGCAAATCATGCCCTTTGGTGACCATCTGCGTGCCCACCAAGATATCCACTTCGCCCTGGCGCACCCGATTCAAGATAGCTTCGCTCTTGGCACCCGCGGCCACATCTCGATCGAGGCGCGCGATGCGTGCTGTGGGGAATGCTTGCTCCAGCACGGCCACCACGCGTTCGGTGCCGGCACCCTCTTCGCAAAACTGCCGGGAGTGGCATTTCGGGCAGGCTAACGGCAAGGGGCTGGTGTAGTCACAATAATGGCAGCAGAGTTCCTCGCGCCGCACGCGATGCACGGTGAGAGCTACTGAGCAATTCGGGCATTCCACAATGTGGCCACAGGCATCACAGATCAGACTTGGCGCGAAGCCACGTCGATTGAGAAACAGAATGGATTGTTCTTTTTGAGCGAGCGTGCTTTCGATCGCTCGATAGAGCGGCAGCGTTAGCCAGCGGTCACCTGTTGGGCCTGGCCCCATGCGTCGCAGATCGATGAGCCGAACGCTGGGCAGGTTAGAAGCTTCCCGCGCGCGGGTGGGCAACCGAAGGCGCGTGATGCGCCCCTTCCGGACTAATGCCTCTGTGCCGAGTGACGGCGTGGCCGTGCCGAGCACACACACGGCTCGGGCGCGATGTGCCCGCAAAAGCGCCATATCTCTCGCGTGATAGCGCACGCCCTCGTCTTGTTTAAAGGACCCATCGTGCTCCTCGTCGACGCAGAGCAGCTGCAGGTTTTGAACCGGCGCGAACAACGCCGAGCGCGCCCCAACCGCCACTTTCAAGCGTCCGCTGTGCAGCGCCTTCCACATCGAGTAGCGCGCACCCTCAGTGAGCCCGCTGTGCACCACGCCGATCCCATCCCCCAACCTGGCTCGAAAGCGCCCCACAAGTTGCGGCGTGAGCGCGATCTCCGGCACCAATACAATCGCACCGCCTCCCTGGGTCACACAATGCTCCACGGCGCGTAGATACACTTCTGTTTTGCCTGAGCCCGTCACTCCATCCAACAAGAATTGCGCTGGAGCTTTCAACGTGAGCTGTTCGGTAATGGCGGCAACAGCGCTCGCCTGCTCAACCGTGAGCACCTTGGGCACCTCTTTTTCGACAACCGCGCTCAGAAATGGATCGGCAAAGGCTGCGCGCTGTTCGAGCCGAACAATTCCGGATTTCTCCAGGCGTTTTAGCACGGTTCTGGCATTCTTATGAAGCTTTTGCAGCGCCGAAACACGCGCTGGCCCCTTGCCCAACAGCGCCACCAACTCCGCCGCAGCTCCCTCCAAATTCGCCACGCTAGCTTCACTATTCAAAACCGCGAATTGAGCCATCCGCCCGACGGTCCCAAGCTTCAACTTGCCCAACAGCCCCGCGTCTTCCAGCGCATTGGCGCGTGCGCGCTCAACGGCCGGGAGCGCCAATCGCATCACTTCACCGATCGGTGCCAGATAGTACCGACTCAATTCGACTAAGAAGCTGAGCAGCTCATCCCCCAACACGGGCTCAGCATCCACAACGGCCTCAATACGCTTGAGCTTGTCTGGCGGGATATCGGGACGCTCGGCAACCACCTCCAAAACGATGCCCGCGATTCGACGCTTGCCAAACGGACACAGCACACGCGCGCCGCGCACGACCTGCGCTAAGAGCTCATCCGGCACCTCGTACGTGAAGGCACGCCCAAGCGGAACTGGAACGGCGACTCGAGCAAACACCTAGCGAAGTAGCCAGAAAGCCGCGAGGAGCGCCAGCGCTAGCACGCCCACGATGGCAAACAGCGGGCTCTTTGAGGCTGGCGGCGTACTCGGAGCAACACTCGCTGGGGGCGCTGCGGGCTTTGGAGCGGGAGCGGGCTCGCTCAACTTGGGCTGACTCGCTTCATCCAGAGCGCGCGGATGCACACTCGACCAAACGCGTGCGCTCTGCTCACGTTCACGCCGGAGCTCGATGATCTCAGTGCCAAAATTCTGGGTGATCCACTCGCCAAACTTAAGTTGGCTCACCGTGAAACCGGCAGTCTGGATGTACTCATCCAGCTCACGGCGCATGTCGCGACACGAGCCATAGCGAGCCTTGATGTCCACCGAGAGGGCACGGCTAATGATTCGATACAATACAGCTTGCTGGGGCAGACTGCGATCTGGCAACTGGGGGATCTCAGCCAAGCTGGCTTGGGCCAAGCTCGGAGGCTGACCCGTAGCCCCGCGGTACAGCTTGCGGCCAGCCACGAGCTCCCACAGCACAATTCCTAGCGAAAACACATCGGCGCGCGCATCCAGCGCTTCGCCGCGAGCCGCCTCGGGGCTCATGTACCCAGCCTTACCCTCAATCGCTTCGTCCGGCACTTCTTCGTTCACCGCCATGGCGCGCGCAATACCGAAATCGCAAAGCTTCACTTCACCATGAAACGAGAGCAGCACATTCGAGGGTGAGACATCGCGATGCACGATGCCGAGCGGCTCACCGGCTTCGCTCTTCTTCCGATGCGCATAGTCCAAAGCCTTGAGTATTTCGGTGATAATGAACAACGAAAACTCAAGCGGCAACGCGATTTGACGCTTGCTGCATTGCTGCAGCAGCTGCCGCAAGTCGAAGCCCTCCACGTATTCCATCGCGATGTACAACACGTTGTCTTCGCGACCCAGATCGAAGACCTGCACAATGTTCGAATTCGTGAGCTCTGCGGCGAGCTTGGCTTCGTCGATCAGCAGCTTCGAAAAGCGCGTGGTGTTCGAAAACAGCGGCAGCATCTGCTTGACCACCAGCAGCTTGTCGCCACCGATCTCAGCGCGCCCCAAATAGATGCGGGCCATTCCGCCTTCGCCGATCTTGTCGAAGAGGACGTATCTGCCGAAGCGGCGCGGGAGATCCTCGGGACCTACCGACACTGAAGCCGCCGTCCGTCGTTGGCAAAAGGGCCGTTTGGCACCCTCGGGGCTGTAGCTTGCGCCCTACGCGCGTGCAAGACCCTGCCCACCGAACGGGGCTGCGTGTACGCTCCCGCGGCCGTGAGCCCAGCTACTAGCTACCTGGTCCAAACCCTGGTCACCCTGGTGGGTGTGTGCGCGTTGGCTGCGTTGGTACTCTACGGCGCACGCCGAGCGGGCCTTGGGCGCCCAAGTGGCCCCCTGGAACTTCTGGGCAAGCTGCCGCTCGACGGACGGCGCGCCGTGTACCTCGTGCGCGTGACGAACACGACATACGTCGTGGGCGCGAGCGAAGCCGGCCTCGTGAAGCTGGGCGAGCATCACGACGCGACGTTTCCCACAGGCGAGCCGCCAGAGCTGGCCGAGAACCGCGCTCAGAAAGCCGAGAACCAATAATGCCCGAAAGCAACCCGCTCAGCTTGGTGCTGATCGTCGCGGTGAGTGCGCTCCTGCCATTCGCGTTCATGACGCTCACCGCATTCGTGAAAATATCCACCGTGCTTCAGATTGTGCGCGGAGCGATCGGTGCTCAAAATATCCCATCGAATACGCTGATCACCGCGCTTGCCACCGCGCTCACGGTGATTGCCATGGCACCCGTGGGTACTAAAATTGCCGACGGCGCGCGCCCACTTTGGGAGCCCCAATCCGCGACGCTGTCTCCGGCTACGGCGATCAGCACTCTGCTTGGCGCGACACGTGAGCCCATCCGGGCTTTTCTCAAAGCGAACGCCTCAGAACGCGAACACACTCGCTTCTTCGAGCTCGCCCGCTCGCAACGCGCCCCCAAAGACAAGAGCAGCGTGGGGCGGGATGACTTAGTGGTGGTGATCCCGGCGTTCGTGACAACGGAGCTTATCGAAGCCTTCGCGCTCGGGTTTGCGATTTATTTACCCTTCTTGATCATCGATCTGGTGGTTTCCAATGTGCTCTTGGGCCTGGGGATGCACATGCTGAATCCGACCCAGGTGAGCTTGCCCTTCAAGCTCTTGTTGTTTGTGGCGGTGGATGGCTGGGGCCTTTTAGCCCAGACCTTAGTCGCGGGTTACCGCACTGGATAAGGGGACCCTGGCTGGTTACTTTTCGGGGAATAGGCAGGCGCGTCAGCGGTTTGAGTGCCGCCCATGCCCGAGAGCGACTCCCATTTTCGAGCTTTGTTGACACGGATCCCCCGGTCACTAGGATGCGCCGCCAGGCAGGGCCGGGCTAAGAGAGTTTGAGGAGCACATATGACGACCGACGTGATGATTCGAGCTGACGGTCTGAGCAAACAGTTCGGGAGTGTCAAAGCTTTGGACCGGGTGAGCTTCGAGGTGAAGCGCGGCGAAGTGGTTGGATTTCTGGGGCCCAATGGGGCCGGCAAGTCCACCGCCATGCGCATCTTGACTTGCTTCCTCGCCCCCACGCGCGGCGCTGCCAGCGTGAGCGGCTTCGATGTCTTCGAGGATCCACTCAAGGTTCGCGAATCGATCGGGTACCTACCGCAGCGCGCCCCGCTCTACACCGACATGACGGTGCACGAATACTTGCTGTTCGCCGCAGAGATCCGCGGGCTCGATCCGAGCACCTTCAAGAGCCGCCTCAAGAAGGTGATCGATGTCTGCGGCTTAGCGCAGTCTCTGGGCAAGAATATTGGAACGCTTTCCCACGGCTATCGTCAACGCGTCGGGCTCGGCCAAGCGCTGATCCACGATCCCCCGATTCTGATCTTGGATGAGCCTACGAGCGATCTCGATCCCAACGAGAAAGCCGAAGTGCTGAAATATATCGAAGATATCGGCAAAGATCGTACCGTGCTGCTCTCCACGCACAATTTAGCCGAGGCCGAGCAAGCCTGTGCCCGAGCCATCATCATCAGCAAAGGCCGTGTCGTTGCCGATGGTTCGATCGACGATATCCGGTCCCGAACCGGGCGCCGCCGTTACGTGATAGCAGTGGATGAGAAGCAGGGTGAGGCTGGCAAGAAGGCCCCGAGCGCGGCTGAGCTGCGAGATGCGTTGCAAGGCATCCACGGCGTCCACAAGGCGCATGAGCTGCCGAGCGATGAGTCGGCGCATCGCATTGAGCTCACGGGCCCCCAAGATACGGATCTTCGTGCCGAAGTTTTCCGCCTGATGGTGACGAAGGGGTGGACCCTGCTTGAGCTGCGCCGCGACGCCCAGAGCCTGGACGCGGTGTTCCGTGACTTGACGCGCGCCGACGAAAAGCTCGATCGCAGCGCCGATTGGGACAGTGGCGCAGATGCCCGCGTTGACGAAGGCGAAGGCGATGAAGACGACGATGATGCTGACGGTGAAGAAACCACCAAAGACGGAAGCGCCCGCGCGGAAGCTTCGGAAGAGAAGGCCTGATCAATGTCGATAATGTGGACCATCGCGAAACGTGAGTTTCGCTCCTATTTTGACTCCCCCATCGCCTACGTGGTCGTGTGCGTTAGCTTTCTAGGCCTTGGCCTGTTGATCTTCTTCGGTCAGGGCGGCTACTGGCAAACTGATCGCGCCACGCTCTCGCCACTCTTCTTCTTTCTGCCGGCTGTATCCCTGTTGATCGTACCGGTGATCACGATGCGCCTGATGGCGGAAGAAAGACGCAGCGGAACACTCGAGATGCTCATCACGCTACCCGTTAAGGATAGCGACGTGATCCTCGGGAAGTACTTGGGAGCGCTCGGGCTCATGCTCGTGCTGTTTCTCTTCACACTGCTCTATCCCATCCTGATGTTTAAGTTTCCGTGGAATCTGGGGCCGCTCGACTGGGGCCAGGTTGCCAGCGGCTATGTGGGCCTGGTGTTGTTCGCAGCCGCCAGCGTCGGGTTGGGCCTGTTGATCAGCTCGCTCACAGATAGCCAAGCGGTGGCCTTTTTCCTCACGTTGGCCCTGCTCGCGCTGCTTTGGTTCTCCGGCACGTTTGCCCAGCATATTGAGGGCGCTGCTTCTGGATTGGTGAGCTTCATCAGCTTTCAGTCCCGACTCGAGGGTTTCCAGCGTGGGGTCATCGATAGTCGCGATAGCGTTTACTTTTTGACGATCGCGGCTTTAAGTTTGATTGTTTCTTTCCGCGTCCTTGAACGACGCAAGTGGGCCTAAGTTATGGCAAGCCAAGAACAAAAGCGTAAAGCCGCTGCCCAGACCGGGCTCTATCTGGTGATCGTTGCCGCTATCGCAGTGGTGGCGAACGTCCTCTCAACGGGCATCTACACCCGGCTAGACCTGACGAAAAATGACCGCCACACGCTCAGCGAAGGCAGCGGGCGCCTGGTGCGCGGCTTAAAGAGCCCGATCCAGGTTGATGCTTACGTGATGCGCGGTATCGCCCAGCTCGATGCCTCCACGCGTGATCTCACGGATCTGCTGAAAGAGTATCGGCGCTCCGGCGGCGGCAAGTTTGAGTTTACCTTGATCGAGGCCAACACAGACGAGCTCCGCACCCAAGCTAAAGAAGCCGGGTTGCAAGAGATGGCCGTGGCAGCCGAGAGCGGCGAGTCGGGTGCTGCTCTGCAAAACGGGTACATGGGTCTCGTCTTCAAGTACGGCAGCGAAAAGGTCGTGATCCCGCAGATCCCACCGGGAGCTGCCCAGGGCTTGGAGTTCTGGATCTCCAACAAGATCCGTGAAATTCGCGATAAAGCGGACGACAAAACGCACCGCATCGGAGTGGTCACGGGCAAGGATGAGCTCAAGCTCTCGGATAAGAATCTGCTGCCGCGCCAAGGCCAAGGTGGTTCCCCCACCATCCAGAGCGTGCTGGAGCAAAGTTTCCCGTTCTACAAGATCGAAGATCTTGACCTGAAGAATGGTGACCAAGCCATCGATAAAGATCTCGCTGGCGTCATCATCACGCAGCCCCAGAAGGAGTACACCGAAAAGGAGCTCCGCCGGGTCGACGAGTTCTTGATGCTGGGCGGCAAATCGCTCGTGGTCTACGCGTCAGCCGTCACGCTGAAGCCCCAAGATCCGAGCATGACGGCCAGCCTCGATCTTCATGGCCTCGATAAGCTGCTCGTGGGCTATGGGCTCGGCATTCAGAAGGATGCCGTGCTCGATTTTGGTGGCCAATTCGGCATGGCCGTCCCCACCAATCGCGGCATGGTGCGCATGGGTCACCCTGGCATTGCCAAGGTGGTGGATGATCCGCGCCTCGAAGGCGACGAGAAGCTCCTCGATTCTGGCTTCGCAGGTTTCTTCCGCTTGGATGAAATGTCCTTCCCCTTCCCTTCCAGCATCAAGCTCGATAAGAGCAAGCAGCCGGCAGACGTGAAGATCTACGCCGTGGCTCGCACCACGCCGCAGACCAGCCTGCAAACGGGCACCACTGTCAATCTGAAGCCTTTCCAGACCCCCAAGCAGAGCAAGCCGCAATCGCAGCAGGTGATCGCCGCGGTGGCCGAGGGCAAGCTCAAGAGCGCGTTCAGCGTGGGCGGCGAAGGAGTGAGCCAGAATGCTCAAGCAGCTTCCGGTTCACGCGTATTGCTGGTGGCCTCCAGCTTGTTCTTGACCAACCCCTTTGCCTACGCGGGCAATGGCCCAGAAATGGGTGGGCAATTCCAAATGTTTGGCGCCGTGGGTGGCGATCAAGAACTCCAGATGTACGGCATGGCCTACGCCCGGGGCTATCTGGAGCGCATGATCATCTCCTTCAAGAACACCTTGGATTGGATGAGCGGCGATCAAGATTTGCTCGCGGCCAGCGCCAAAATCATCAGCGAACCGAACCTTTCGTATGCTGACATCTCGCCGCCCAAGCTGGATGCTTCCGCCAACGAGCAAGAAGTCCGCGCGGCAGAAGAGAAATACAAAGGCGAACGCAAAGCCGTTCAGGGCAAGGTTCAGTGGACCCTGATCATTGGAGTTCCAGCCCTGTTTGGCATTTTTGGTATCGCCCGCTGGCGACGCCGAGACGCACTTCGCACTCAATTCAAAGCAGCGTGATTTTACAGCGAGGCATTCAAAGCCATGAGCACGGATAACAAACTCTACGTAGCAGTGGGCGTCCTCGCAGTACTTGGCGGCGCGCTCTATCTCCAACAAAACAACGCCAAAGAAGAGCGAGCCAGCTACACGCTCGAAGGCAAAACAGCCCAGCTGCCGGAGATTGGCGCCACGGATGAAAAAGTCAACAGCATCAACCGCGTCGTGATTCAGACGCCCCCGGGCGATGCCGGAGCCGGCGAAGAAGTAGAGCTCAAGAAGGACGGCGCAGAGTGGAAGCTCGTGAAGCCGATAGCGGCCAAAGCCAACCAGCCCAACGTGACCTCACTCATCGGCGGGCTCAAAACCATCAAAATGGTGGAACGCATCGACCCATCCACGAAGAACTACGAACAATTCGCGCTGACGGACGGCAAAGCGCTCCACGCCACCTTCTTCGCCGCGGATAAGACGGTGTTCGATCTGTATTTCGGCCAGGATGGCTCGCGCGGGCAGATGACGCGCATCGCGGGTAAAGATGGCGTTTACGCAGCCAAAGGCTATTCCAGCTACCTCTTCAACCGCGACGCCAAGGGCTGGCGCGATCTGGGGCTCTTGAAGTTTGAAGAAGATGAAGTGAAGCGCATCGACGTCACCAATGAAAATGGCAGCTTCACGTTCGAACGCAAGATCGAGAAGAAGGAAGCGGCGAAGGGTGCACCCGGCGGCGCGCCCAGCACGCCCGAAGAAGTGAAGACTTGGACGGCCAAGTTCAAGAAAGCCAAGTCTCCCGTTGGCCTCGATATCCAGAAGTTTGAAGCCAGCAAAGTGGATGATCTCGTGCGCGCTTATAAGACGCTCACCGCCACGGATTTCGCCCGCGGAAAAACTCCAGCGGATCTCGGCTTGAATGAGCCCAAAGCGACCATTGTCTTCTCGCTGAAAGACGGCGCGCAAAAGATCGTGAAGCTCGGAGGCACGTCCGAAGGTTCCAGCCGCTGGGCGCAGGTCGGCGACAACGCGGAAATTTTTAGCATCAGTTCCTGGGCAGGGGACTGGGGCGTGGCAGCTGAAGAGAAGTTTAAGAAAGCTGATCCTGCCAAGCCTGGCGACGCGGCTCCGCCGTCACCTTCACCGGGCGGGATGGGAATGCCCGGTATGCCTCCGGGCATGGATCCGCATGGCGGGATGGGCGAATAAGGGACTACCTCCTGCCGATGCGGGAGAGCCAGGCGGCCGTTTAACTGTCTTATGAGCCGTGACTCGAACACGCCGGACAGCGGATGCGTCCTTGTGCCGACGGTGCACAAGTATCGCAGAGAACGTGGAGGCGCTCGTCACAAAGCGCAAGCGTCGACGTCGCTCGCAGGCAGCCCTCGCACGCCACTTGATCGAACGCGCCCGCCCCTGAGGGAAGGGTGAGTGTCAATGCGCGCTCGCCCTTCCGACGCCGAACCCGCAGGTTCACAAAGGCAACTGGCACCGAAACACGGAGCGCTGCGACTGGAGCCGCGGTCACGCGAAGCCGGAAACGTTCAGTAAGCTCAACCAGTTTGGCGTCCCGTTCCCTCGCGAAGTGCTGGAGCTTCTCCGAAAGGGCGGCTGGATCCAGGCGCTTGCGGGCTGCGGCTTTCTGAGCCTCGCGTGCGAGATCCTCGAAATAGATGTTTAGCCTTCGATAGTCGCGCTCGTGGCGTCGCTGCATGCCATTTTGGAATTGCAAAAGCGCAGGACCGATTAGGGAGGGCAAGCGCGCGCCCATGAAGCGAGCAAGCCCGTCAGAGGTGCCTCGTGCCAAAGGCACCTCCTGTGCAGGCGCCAAACCGATCTGACGCGTTGGATCCAACCATTCAGTAAGGGCGGAGTCAGGTTGGCCTCCGTTGTGTTCGCAGAGCGTGGCGCTGACCAACCCTTCGTGACGGTCGTCGCACTCGGCGGTGAAGCTCATCCACAGCCGAAGGTACGTCGCATGCCCAAAGCTTACGGCGCTCACTTCGTGCACGCCGTTGCGAATGACCAAGCGCTCAGCGAGCGCTCGAGCTTGAGACAACCGAGGCGTTTCCGCTTCAAGCGAAGCGCAGGCGATACCTCCGAAACGAGCGGCGCGTTCCACGAGCTTTTCGAGCAGCTCAGTGCCAAATTCAACGAGGTGCCTCCCTTCCGCGACGAAGCCGGGCTCCGAGGTCAATTCGCACGCTTCCGGCACCTGGAGTTCCCGGGCCAATGCCGGAGGCAGTACGGCCAATGCCGTTGCAGGCTCTCTCTCAACTAACGCCCCCCCAACCGAAAGCATGTCGCAAGCGAACTCCAGGCGATTCGGAGCTTCTGTGGCACCCGCTGCAAGCCCAGTGCTCACGTCTCGTAGTCCTGCCCGAAGAGGGCCGTGTCCAACAACTTGGTTTTTTGGTAGCGAGCTCTGGCCTGCAATAACTCCTCAGCCAGCTTATCAAAGCCGACGTCCAATTCGGCCTCCGCCTTGGAGGCCGTGTAGAGTGACAACACGCGCTCCTCCAGGTCGCGTTCGTCCGCAAGGTTTCCAAGTACCATGTCCATTTCACCCACGACGAGTTCGAACAGGTGCAGGCGTCGGTCTAAAATGTCGAGCAGTCGCTCTTCCGCTGTCCCTTTCGCGCACAGGTTAAAGACTCGTACGGGTTCGGTCTGACCCATCCGATGCAGCCGCCCAATCCGCTGTTCGATTTGCATGGGGTTCCAAGGAAGATCAAAGTTGATGAGCAGACTGCAGAATTGGAGATTCTGTCCCTCGCCGCCCACATCCGTCGCCACCATGACACGCAGCCCGCCACGAAAGCCTGCGATCGCCCGCTGCTTTTCTTCAGCGGAAAGGCCACCATGAAACATGGTGCAGGGGATGTCTGCATGGATAAGCGCCGCTGCCAGCTCGTCCGCTGCCGCCCGAAACCGTGTAAAAATCAACGCTTGCTCCGTATTCGACGCGAGGATCTCCAACACGCATCGGTGCTTGGACGGCCGCTTCACGCTCCGGGCGAGTTCCGCCAAGCGAAGCGCATTCGCGCGAAATTCCCCGGAATGCAGCTCTGAGTCGGCCACTCTCGACAGGGTGCCTAAAAGGGCCTTCGGAGAGCACCCTGCTTCAAGCAGGAGCGTAGACGCAAGCATTCGCGTGCGCGACTCTTGCCCGTGTTCGCGCACCACGCTCAACACCTCTCCATACAACTGTCGCTCTTCCTCTGTGGGCTCGACAGCTACTGTGGTGACGAAGCGTGGAGGAAGCTTGAGGCCGCACTGCGCGCGGGTGTTTCGCACCATCACGTCCTGAAGCAGGGCCCTTAACCGTTCACGATTCTTCAGCGACGAGGGATCCTTAAGATCGACGAACTGTTTCCGAAACGCTGCCGGGCTCGCAAATTGACCTGGCTTGATCAGCGTTACCAGGTTGTAGATTTCATCTAGGCCAGTTTCCACCGGTGTCGCAGTCAGCAAGAGCAAGAATCGGCTACGGAGCCCGTTCACCAACGCATAGCTCGCCGTTGTCCGGTTCTTCACGTGGTGCGCTTCGTCCACAATGACAAGATCCCAGCCATGTTGCTGAAGCTCGGGCATGTGCCGGGCAGTGCGTGCTAGTGCCAGGGATGCCACAACAATTCCAGGTTCTCTCCAGAAATCACTGGTATCACGCCGGAACAACACGTCCGTCGTCGCACGCACCTCAAGGCCGCCCTTGTCCGTAAGTTCTCCCACCCAGTGATTGACAAGCGCGGCCGGCGCCAAGATCAAGACCTTCCGCGCCATCCCTCGCAATTGGTACTCTCGCAGGATCATTAGGGCTTCGACCGTCTTGCCCAGCCCCACCTCGTCTGCCAGAAGGGCCCGACCGCGAAATACGCGCAACACCTTGCGCACCGTCTCAATCTGATAGGCGTGTGACACCACGCCTCGGAGGGAGCCCACCCCCATGAGCTCATGAAAGCGGTCGGCCGAGCTCAACGCGTGCGCGCGCAGCGCCAGCGAGATGCGCTCGAGTGACGTCGATTCCGAGGATAACATTGCAGAAATCGCTTCCGCATCGAAGTTGGCTGCGCGCGTTGAGCAGAGCTCCAACGGACTTGCCTCCTGCAATATCAGAACCTCAACCGGGGTCGCTGACGGAGCCCTTGAGGCGGTTGGACAGCGTCGGGTGGCGACGCCACTCTGACTCTTCTTCTTTGGAACGGGCGCCGGCTTTTTTTTTGGAACGCGTGCTGGAAGCGGCCGCATCCCGCTCGCTGGCTCCTTGCTGACAGACAGCCGCCTCTGACTCTTCGCGCGCCGCCACACCCGACCGAGGACTTCGGACGCCCAGGCGGGGCGAACCAGATGCAGCGTATCCCCACTCCGCTGATATGCTGGAGATGCCTCGGCCGCGTCTATAAGATGTTCAAGGGTTAGGCCCTTCGGGAGCAGTCCTCGTCGACCCAGTACTTGTTGCGCCCTTTGGGGGTCAAACGTGGTGTCCGGGCAAATCCAAATCGCCAGCGCCAAAAGTTCACTTGCCGACAGCGGAAGTCCCGATCTGCGTACCAATTCCTCAACGGATCGGGGCGCGAGAGTCTCCGCTGAAAGGTTGGCTTTCACCCATCCGAAGTAGGCAGAGCCTCCGAAAAAGGTCAAACCTTCTGTCAAAAATTGACTGATATTAGGGAATTGCAGCTGCAACGCGAACCGAGCGCGTCTGCAAGTATATCACCCGCCCTCCGCTCGCTCAGGATCGCCTCGAGCTCCGCCCCGACGGCAAGCTCGAACTCACTCTCAAAAACGTCTGGAAAGATGGCGCCTGCGCCATTCTGCTTCCGCCCGGCGACCTCATCATCCGCCGAAGTAGTCCCTAAGCCGCCACAGGATTCTACCGCTTTCAAGCCGCCCCCGGCTTCCGGCGACCAGCTCGAGTTCCCCAAGCTCAACAACCACACTGACGCTCGCCCTTCCCGTAAACGTTGGGCCTGGCTGCTGGCTCATGTGTTCTGCTGCTCCCTTTGTTGGAAGTGAGCACCTCAGTGCGGAGATCTGTTTACGCGTGCGTGAAGTGAGATTTTGAGCTCCGCATAGGGTCGCCGTGACTGCTCCTTGAGCTTCGGTGACGTAGTGAGCTGGGTCAGAGTGCTGTCGGCTAGGTGGTCTGCTCTTGGCGCTGCTCCGCCTTACCGACCGACTGTCAGTTCGAATGGCATATGCTCACACGAGATTCGCATCGAGTTGCGGAAGCTCGCGGACGACCTTCGCGCATGGGTAGCGGCGAGCTGGAACAGGGGCGAGCTCGACCTCGGAACGATCGCTGCACACATTGCAGACGCGCATCATCGGTTCCAGTGGATCCATCCTTTTCGTGACACGAACGGGCGCACCGGACGCGTTATCGATCACGGCCTTCTGTGGGCAACGTTCGGCCTTGCGGGAGAAACGTCAGACGAGTCACCCTTCATCGAGTACTTCCCTGATCCGAGTTTCGAGGACGCCTACTTTGATGGCCTCTTGGACGCAGACCTCGGACGAACCGACAGGCTCCTCCGCTACTACGAAGAACGAATCGAAGCAGCCGTCAGCGCTTACCGATAGTGGAGGCTTACACCCATTTGCTCAAAGGTTCCGTGCTTGGGCGCGCCGAGAAGACGGAAACGAGGCGAAAACAGGCTGCGGCGTCTCTAGGCTCGCCATTTCGGACCATTTCGTTGACCTCAACAAAATGGTCAATCTGGGGTCCGGCGGGGCTCAGTCGCAATGCCCCCTCTCGTCCGGCCTCCGGCGCTCGGAAGAATGTCGACTCGGGAGCGGCAATTGGCGCGCCTCCAACAGGCGCCCATTCTTCGATTTCATAACCCCACCCCATTGCTTGAAAAAGAAGGGCACACGTGAGGCTCTACATTGTTCTCGAACATCTCGAACCCACTCGGGATCCATGGGTCGCGCTCCGTGCCCACTTTCGCCGCTCACAATGACCCAGTGGATCCCCTCGAGTTTCAATGTCCCCACGGGTCCAAGCAGTGGCTCAATGCTCAGAAATCGCACCTTTGCTGGCACACGCCGCAAGTGCTCTATGCGCGACCAGTACTTGGCGTTTTCGACGCTCACGCCAAGCCATACGTTGGGCGACGGACAGAGGCGACCTGCGAGCTCAGCCAAGCGCTCGGGACGTTTGGTCAGCACCTGAAAGCGATGTTGCGGGCATTCCCGCATCACAGCGAAGACACGTTCGATGTACTCGGTGGGCACGTCCGCGTGAAAAAGATCCGACATGCTGTTCACAAACACGAGGCGCCCACGCTTCCAACGCTTCGGCAGCTCAAGTGCTGCAGGCACCAGCTTGAGATCGAAGCCTTGCTCAAAGGGATGGCCAGGAACGCCCCGAAAGCGTTCGGCTAACGTTTCGGCGTAGCAATGTTTGCAACCGGGTGAGACCTTGGTGCAGCCGCGCACAGGGTTCCGCGTGGCGTCGGTCCATTCGATGGGGCTGCGGTCACTCATGGGGACTCTTTGCTTGCTCCCAACACGAATCGGGCCCGCTCGTGTCTGAGCATTGCGTAGGGAGTCATAACCTTGATCTTGAGGCCAATACACACATTCGGGATCTTGATCCTCTTCGCGGAATCTGAGGGAATTTCGTGCGTTACGACGGTGTGCCCGTGCGCAAGTGCATGTGTCACCAGGTAGTAGTCCGCCACCTGCATGAACGTGTTTACCGCAGCGCTTTCATAGTTCTGGGCCGCTACCCAGCTGCTTACTGGACCCAACTGGGCGAGCAGCAGATTGTCCGGCTTGAGGAAGAAGCCAGACCCACGTTGACGGCCTCAAGTGGCGAGCTCATCTGACCCCGCCTCAAGTTCATCCCCTACCTTCTCTATGCTGTACACGCGCCCCTCTCGATTCTGTTCAATCAGCCAGTCCCAGAATGCGGGACAAAAATCGAGGCCGCAATGGAGGTTCTTAGCTTGAATGAAGACGTTGGCATCAAGGAGGTACGCCATCAACTCACCCCAAGCCTCAAACCTAGTGCAGCGTCCCACAAGTAGCAATCGTCAGGCCGCGAGCACTTTTCCGGTGTAGGTCCATTCGAAGGGATGACCAATGACGTTGTTCCAATGTCGGGTGAAGGCAACGATGGCGCGGGTGAGCGCGTTGAGTGAATCGAAGGAGGCGTGGCGAAGGACTGCGCGGGTGAGAATTCCGAACCAAATTTCGACCTGGTTGAGCCAGCTGCCGTGCTTGGGCGTGAAAACAAATTCGACACGCGGATGCCTCTGCAACCAATCTTTGGCACTGTCACCAGTACGAGTGCTGATGTTGTCGGTAATGATCACGAGCCTACCGCGCCGGTGCAGCTGGACGAGGTGGTCAAGAAAGGCGAGAACATTGGGAGTTGCTCTGTCCTCGGTGACCCATGCGATGACGTTGCCCGTCTTCACATTGAATGCCGCAAACAGGTTGCGAGTCCCAAGGCGCTGGTACTCATACTCGATACGCAGTGGTTTCCGAGCCCGCAACGGCTGGTTAATCCGAGTGCGTCGCAGAGCTTGGATACCAGGTTTCTCGTCCAAGCTGAGGACAGTCGCACCGCTCGGAGGCTCAACATACAATTCGCAAATCCGTGCAGCTTTCTCGTCAAAATCGGGATCGCTGGGGTTAAGCCAATACTTAACGCGGTGTGGTTTCAAAGCCATCCCGCGCAGGAAGCGACTCACTGAAGAACGACTGACGTAGCGTCGATGCCGCCGCGCCAGGAAATCCACAAGCGCTCTCACGGACCAACGGGCAAGAGGTATCCCAAATTTCTCTGGCGATTGCACGACCAGCGTCGCGAGTTTCTGCCAGACGCAGGCTTCAATAGATGCTGGACGGCCTGATCGGAGGCGGTCGCGGAGCCCGTCGAAGCCGGCTGCAAGGTAGCGCTTCAGCCAACGCCGGACCACTTGATGGTCCAAAGACAAGGAAGAGCAAATTTGCCCAACACTGAAGCCTTTCCCGGAAAGAAGTACGATCTTCGCGCGCTGTACCATCCAATGTTGAGGGCTTCGCCGCCGTACGAGCGCCTCAAGCCGTCGCCTTCGCTTGTGGTTGAGCTTAACCTGATACTTCGTTACCCTTTTCCTCATCCGTCCGTCTCCCGTGGTTTCGTCGAGTCCCAACTCGATTCCACGGGTAAACGGACGGGTACCTCAAATTATTTCCATGATTCGAGCCTAACGATCGTTACTTCTGGGACGCTGCACTAGTAGCCTGCGTTGCGAGCTAGCTCGTAAGCCTGCTCGCCAAACCACGCGCCTGCTCGGGGCCCGCCGTTGCAGTCGCCATCCGACTCGCCCGGGCGTTTGACCCAGAGCAGCGCATGTAGCAAGGGGTGGCCCGTGTTCGCCGTAGGTCGTGGGCCGAGAGCGCGACCTTTCGGGTTGCACCAGGCTTTACCCGGCGCTTCTCCGCGGCCGTTGCGGCTCGTATCGATCACGAACGGCGCTGGATTTCGCAAATGCTGATTCACTGCGTGCCCGTAGGCCAGAGTGAGGTCCGTGGCGACATAGTTCGAAACATTGAGAGCGAAGCCTGTGGCCTCGTGGATGCCCACCGCTGAAAGGCGGCCCGCCAGCTCTGGAGGAGGCAGCCAGTTGGCGTTGCCGGCGTCGAGGTAGACAGCCACATTTGGGCTCGCGCGCAGGGCTCTTACCGCGTAGCGCAAGAGCTCGACGCGGGTCGCTTGGTCCTCTTTAGTGAGGCAATCTTTCAGCTGACCGAGCGCGTCCGGCTCCAGAATAACGGCGGCGCGCGCGCGGCCGATGCCACGCGACAACGCTGTTGTCCAGGCCTTGTAGGCCTCCGGACTGCCTACGCCCCCTTTGGAGTAGAGCCCACAATCCCTGTTGGGAATGTTGTAGGCCACGAGCACGCGCAACGCGCCTTTTTGCTCAGCCTCCTGCATACGGCTACGTACGGCGGACTCCACATCGGGGGTCCACTCACCAAACCAGTCCGCTTGGGGCTGCTCGGCGATTTTGCGGACGAGCACCGCTCTCTCTCCCCCGAGCGAAGGGAGTGCCTGCGCCGCCTGCGAACTTGCGTCCACGAAGAAGGGCACACCAAGGAAGGGATTGCCCGAGTTAGGAGCAGGCGCCGGCAGCGTGGCGGGAACAGGACCGGCGCCTGCTCGCTGCTTTGGAATGCACGAGAGCGTGAGGAATCCGATGATGAGGGCTACACTAAGGGCGCGCCCAAGCTCGACGCCGCTGGAATTCATTCAAGTGGCGCTACCATTTCTCGGCCCGCGGGAGCAGCTGATCTCTTGGATCGTAGCGCAGGCGTTTGCCGAGGCACCCTTCACCTGCTAGCCGCGGCGCTCGATGTCGCTGCGTCCTTCGCTTTTGGGGTTTCTGATGCTCGGCTGCAGCAGCGCCGCTGAGCTGCAACCCAGCGCTCCTCTCTTGACGCCACAGGGCTACTTGGCCGAGCTCTCCGGACCCCTGCCGGCCAGCATCTCCGAGCCGTCGTAAGGGCTCATTTGTCTGCGCACCGCCGTAAAACTCTGAGGGGCTGAAGGCCCTCCCAGTTGCGCATTCCACAGCCAGCGAAAGCAGGTATTTCGGAGGATACGATTTCCCCTGATGGACCACTAAGTACTTGGTCGAGCGACCGTTCCGATGTTGGGCCAGTCGCAAGTGGCGAATAGTGGAGTCGAACCTTGGGGCTAGTCAATCTGCTGGGAGGCCCTCCCCCTACTAGCGCGAGAGCTGACTCTCAATTCCCAGGGGGTGCTGAGGTGCGCCGACGATGAGTCGGGCGGAACTGCACCGAAATCCCTTACTCGCGCGTCCTGGAGCTCCAGCGCCAGGCTCACGCCTAGTGCGGCTGTGTGATCAAACTCTCCTAAGCCACTTGCCCCAGTCTTTCTGATGTTTGGGATCCCCGCCATGAACAAACGCGCGCCACTCCGCGTCTCCTGCTTCGTACTTTTCTCGCGCGTACCTCTGCATGTCAGGCATGTTAACCTCCGCTACGGCATCCGAGCCTAGACAGGCAAAAACAGCATCTGCGAAGGCGTCAACATCTGCTTGAGCGTCAGGCAAGCGTGAGCCTGTTGGGTGAACGCGAACTTGGTTTTCCCAAGCTTCCGCACTATCCCTTTGTGCGGAAGCTGACTCACGTTGACGTGCCAACGTGGGTGCTTGTTGGGCGCGTTGGACAAAACCGAAAGATGCTCCGCGTGCATCTGCACCACGCCTCTCACGATTGCTTCAGGAACTAGGTACACCGACGGCTCGAGGTCAACGCCTCGCTCACCCGCAAGGCGCTCCACCTGCTTTAGTTCCTCAACGCTTTCATACGTGATGCGTCGGAGAACGCGAAGCGGAGGGTCGTTAATCTCGGGACTGTTCTTGCCACCCTGCAAGGACGGCTCCTGCTGCTCGTCGAACACCGGCGTGTGCGTCTCCTTTAGCGGTCGCCTCGATAGCCACTCGAACATCCTCGAAGCCCAGCTCAGCCAGCCCATAGATTGCCCCCTCCCGTACGAGTGCGCTCTTGTGCTTCAACAAAGGCACCAACGTCTGCCGCACCAGCGTGAGATCCTCGGCTCGTCCGAATGCTTCTGCAGCAAGGGAAAGCTCCGCATTATCTAAAAGCCCTTCGGTAGTGAGCAAGCTCGCCAGGCCCCTCGGGGAGCGCGCGGTTAGCGCAACAAACAGTTCCTCGCAGATCGACGAAAACTCGAGAGCGAAGGCACCAGGCACGACCCGACGCCAGTCGGTGATTTGCCCAACGCGTGAGTCAGACTCGACCGCAGTGGGCGTCTCGGACGGCATGGGCGTTGCGTCAGTCTTCACCGACTGCAGGGGCGCTGACGGAAGCCGGCGCCGGGCCTGCGCGACCTCTGGGGAGTCCAAGTAGAGCGCAGGCGCCCGCCAGCTTGGGCTAACACATTCAACTGCAAACGATTCTCTCATTCTCGCCCTCCAAATCGCGCGATCATCTGTTGGCGCGGAACCAGCCTCAAAAATGCAGAATTAATTCGCTCGTTGAGAACATCGAATGTGGCATCGAAGCTATCCTTAGAAAGGGAACTCCGAGCGCGAATTTCCAGCCGCACAAGCTGGCGTTTTTCGCCCTCGGGCTCGCGCCCTGACTGGATCTTGATGAGAGTGCTCCAGTCCCGCTGATCAATCAACTGAAGGCTCAGCTCGGGGGTAGGGGCACCGATCGCAGTATCCATACCGTTCAACATGGGTAGCATAGCCTTGAGGTCATCAAAATCGACCCAGTGCTCGCCCTGGATCAAGAGATTGATCTTAGCAATGTCACCCTCGAGCAAGTTCGGACGTTCATGAACCGCCTGCTCGCAAAAATCGCTAAAGAGCATGAACTCTTTGGCGAGCAGCGAGGCAATTCCTTCGCTCACTCCGTTTCGAAACCGGGGGTATCGTCGCGAGTTACCCGCGCGCCAGTTCAGATAAAAGCGATCTTTCTGAAGCTGAACGATGTACTCCTCGGAGGCTGAGATCATCCAGCTGCGAACCGGAGGCAGCCCCGTCTCAATCGTCGGCTCGGTGTTATCGTGCACCGCCATGAGGAGGTTTCGTTCCGGGAAATCACTTTTTCGCTCGGACCAGTAAGCTCCCAGGGACAGGCCATCTAGCTTTTCAAGCTGCCCAAAAAACGCGCCGCAAACTACCTCGGCGACGGGGGGCTTGCTCATCTCAGGGAGGGACTGACCACGCATAACTGAATGACCGTACAGCATCTATATACGGCCGGGTATTCCCCGGGAAGGAGACGCAGGGAGTATCTTTCGAGCTCCTCCTTCCCCTCGGAAGCGCAGCGCTATCCGGCGGGGGATCATTCCCTGGGTCCTGTGATGCATGCGATGCCCCCTCTCGTCCGGCCTCCGGCGCTCGGAAGAATGTCGACTCGGGAGCGGCAATTGGCGCGCCTGCGGGCGGCCGGTCTCGCCCCTTATCCGTGCTCCCTTGGCTCGCACGGATGGGGGAGACGGCTACGTACTCAACGACCGACTTGGGGCAACTCTATCGCTGCAGCCCCCCGGATCCGCGCTGACGCAACGCGCGGCATTTCATCCCAGGTTCGATCATCCAACAGGCGCCCATTTTTCGACTTCATTACGCCACCCCATTGCTTGAAAAAGAAGGGCACACGTGAGGCTCTACATTGTTCTCGAACATCTCGAACCCACTCGGCATCCATGGGTCGCGCTCCGTGCCCGCTCTCGCCGCCCACAATGACCCAGTGGATCCCCTCGAGTTTCAATGTCCCCACGGGTCCAAGCAGTGGTTCGATGCTCAGAAATCGCACCTTAGCTGGCACGCGCCGCAAGTGCTCTATGCGCGACCTGTACTTTGCGTTTTCGACACTCACGCCGAGCCATACGTTGGGCGAAGGACAGAGCCGACCTGCGAGCTCAGCCAAGCGCTCGGGACGTTTGGTCAGCACCTGAAAGCGATGTTGCGGGCATTCACGTTGCAGATTGACCATCTCAATGGCGGCGAGCGCGGCGTCGTAGGCTTTGTTGCCGGCTTTGGTGCCCGCACGCTCGATGGCTTGCTCAATTGTCTCGGTGAGCACACCGAAGATCACGGGCACGCCTGTTTGCTCAGAGATGCTGCCGCAATTGAGTTAACCTGAAACGCTACTTGATAGTTGAGTGCCCCCTCTCGTCCGTCCTCGGCGCTCGACGAGCGTCTCCGCTTAGCCATCGTACTTCAGCCTGCCTTCGGGCGGCCGGTCTCCGCCCAAAGCCGTGCTCGCTGGCGCTGCGCGCGGCTGGAGGAGAAGAGAAAGTGCAGTCCAACCTGCCAACTGTCGCACAATCTTCGAGCAAGCGCTCGCGGCTAACGCCGACCACTGGTCGAAGCTGTTGGAGGAGCGAATCGCCGACGAAGTGGGGAAAATTCTCCGGCGTGTGGCCAAGAGCCGCGACGTGCCCCCGGCTCTTGCGGAGTCGAAGGTGAGCAGGTGACTATCATTCGTAACAAAGCCTTGCAGCCATCGGTGGCCATCATAGACCAAGGAGCCTCCGTACGATATCAGAGACCTTCGCCATGGTTGCTTCCGAGACGGCGCCAAGCGATTTTACGAGCCTGTCTGTTGATACCGTCCGCGTCTGCTCGCTAATGACATAGCTTACGACGCTGAGAATGAGCGCTGGTTGCACGCCAGCTTGTCTCACCGTTGGGAGTGACACTGGGGTTGGGTTCGCAGAGGCTAGCGGCGCCTTAACAACCGCAGATACACTTCCTTGCGATGTGCTACACCGAAGACGTAAACAACAATTTCGGTCGCATGAATCTCATAGAGTATTCGGTAGTCGCCGATGCGGATTCGATACGCATTCGTCCTGCCGTTGAGCTTGGCGACGCCCAACGGAAGTGGCTGGCTTGCGAGCCCAGAGATCGCATCCTTCACACTTTCGCGCGCTTGCTCGTCTAATTTCTCGATCTCTTTGACGGCTTTGGCGTGGATGAGTAGCTTATAGGTCATTTTTCGCGTCGGCCCATGCGACCCAGGGACCTGTACGACGTTCCTCGATCAGCACAACATCAGCCGCGTTCTCCAACCAAGCAGCGAGCGCATCAGTGATGACGGCTTGTTGCTTAAGGCCATGCTTCTCGCACACCGCGTCCAGCGCCGTCTTCAGTTTCTTATCCAGTCGATGCGTAATGCTCACGGTTGCCATACATTTAACTTACTCTGCGATATTGTTTTTGCAATCAAATACTTGCACATGCGATGTGCGCCGGATGGATCTGAGCGTCTGTGCTACCTTGGCCTGCAAATTCGCCACGAAGTGGTGAAATGACTCGCGAGAGTGGGTGCTTCCCGCGGAAGCTCGGAGGCTGCCGGGGGAGCGTAAGACAATCGGAAGGCTGAACGGGGCGGAGGCGAGAGCAGTCCACCTGGCCGATGTAGCTCAAAATCTCACGCACGCGCCCTGAGGATTTTCTCGATGCATCCCGTCAAGAACCTACCGCTCGGGCTAGCTGAACCCGAAGCGCTCAAATACCAGCGCTAGTTAACGCGCACTGCAGATTGACCATCTTGATGGCGGCGAGTGCCGCGTCGTAGCCTTTGTTGCCGGCCTTGGTGCCGGCGCGCTCAATGGCTTGTTCAATGGTCTCGGTGGTGAGCACACCGAAGATCACGGGCACGCCCGTTTGCTCGGAGATGCTGCCGGGATTGAGTTAACCTAAACGCTCCTCGATAATCTTGGTGCCCCCTCTCGTCCGTCCTCGGCGCTCCACGAGCATCTCCGCTTAGCCATCGTACTTCAGCCTGCCTGCGGGCGGCCGGTCTCCGCCCAAAGCCGTGCTCGCTAGCGCTGCGCGCGGCTGGGGGAGACGAGAAAGTGCAGTCCTGCGAACTGGCGGACAATTTTCGAGCCAAGATTTCCACTTTTGGCATCTCGCAACCCCAACACAGCTTCTTGCTTGCCGCAGCCCCGAGGAGTTAAATCCAATGTCACATACTGAAGCCTCCGATTGCAAAATCCAAGGAGTGAGGCCCGTATGCCTGGCGTACTCAGCCGCTTGCCCGCTTCCTCAGACCTGCAGGGTGCTTCTCGGCGTGGCTTGGGGTGATTGAGGGGCCCGCGAGCGAGACCGGATTATCCTTTAATTGCCCATCGAGTTGTATGAATCACTCGAATGGATTCAGGAGGGCGACCCCGCAACCGTCGAAATCTGCGACGTTGCGAGTGACCAGCGTGAGCCCTCTCGTGAGAGCACAGGCTGCGATGAGCATGTCAGCCTGTGCCACCGGTTTCCCTCGTTGCTCGCGGCGCGCACGCAGTCTGCCCGCGGCTAGTGCCACCTCGGCGTCGATCGGCACCACCTCCGGGGAGGGCTCTGCGCGTAGCCGTTCGAGCCATTCGTAAAGCGTTGCGCGCTTGTTGCCGCTCACTCGTTCGATTCCAAACGCTAGCTCCTCGAGAGTGATCGCCGAAATGCAGAAGACTGAGTGCTGGCTGAGCCAACGCAGCACGGAGGGGTTTGGACGCGCGCGAACCGTTTCGGAGAGCACATTGGTATCGACCAGCATGCTCATCGAAGGCGGAACGGGGACTTTCTGGGTTCCCGTCTCGGAATGGAGAGTTCGACGCCTCCGTCAGCCCGGATCTCCGCCGAGGCCTCAAGGAATGCCTTCATTCGATGAGCGGCAGATCCCAGCATTGCCCTCCGCTCGCCTTCCCCAAATCGTTCAAAATCGACAACGACTGCAACCGACCGACCGCGCCGCTTAATGATCTGCGGCCCGGACTTAGCCCGCTCAAGGACCTCAGACAGGCGAGCTTTGGCTTCCGCCAGACCCCAGCTAGAACTATTCTTACTGACCATCACGACCATCCTATATGACTAACTCACTCCGGTCGAGAACAATTCGAGCTGCGCGCCATCCTCAAGTACGGTCAGAAGTCCTGTGGCGCGACGATTCCCAGCCCGCGTGGCACGCGAGCTGTCCTGGCTTGATTGGGGAGCACTCTGCACATTTGCGGATCGTGCCGCGCGTCCGCTAAACTGGGCCGCATGTCGTCTGCGCCCATGATCGCTGCTGGGACCTGCCTCAAAGTTGGTTCAGTCTAGAGGTTTAGAGGGGTCCCACGCGAGTAGCGCAGTCTTGATCTTCCGAAGGTCACTCCGCACCGTGTCGCAACCAGCGGCATGAGCGGGTACGCAGTTGGCGCAATGCTGCGCATAGCTGGGGACTGTTACTAACGTGACTACTCCGGGGATCGTGTTGTCGGCTTGCAACCTTTGAAGCTGGCGAGAAAGCTCGTAGATAACATCAAATTCTCTCCTAAGTTTCTGAACACATGCTGGGCTCACTGGACGCGTGTGCTGCGCACCGGGAATCCTGCGACCCAGGCCGTGCCCTTAAGGCGAAGTCGGTGTCCCTCTGCCAGTTTCGTGTCCGCGCGCCGAATCGTGCGGAGAAATCGTTTAGTGTGGGAGCTTGCCTCCTCGGGATTTGAAACCGCGATCGAATAGATTAGTTCGTCCCCTAAATATTTCCACGGATAGCCTTCCCACGCTTCACCAAAGTTGGCGTCGGTCGCGCCGGCAAACTCAGTGTGAAAATCATTGAAGATGCCGAGCTGTACCTTGACCCAGTAATAGTCTTCGCGGGAAGCATGCATGTTCCCAACGATTGCTCCCAACGCCGTTGTGGACCCGCCCGCCGAGCGTACGATTTCCTGCACCCGTGTAGCGTGGGTGTGAAGCCTTCGAAGGCTGAGGGACTCCTTGAGCGCTGTCGATCCCGATAGATCCACGCTCAGGAAGAGTCGCAGTTCACTTGGCTGACTGCTCACGTTTTAGGCACTCAAGTCGAACTTTCGCCGCCGGTTCGGATACTCCAAAATGTGCGGCAAGGCGAAAGGTGTCGTCATCAAGTGTGGTCGCCTGCCCCAAGAATTCGTCACATGGCATTAGGAGCGCTGCGGCAAAGCGATTCGCCTGAATCTCCAGCTTGTCAGTCCCATAGCGGTTGAATTGAATTGGCTCCTTCGTCCCTTCAGAGAGAAGATAATGGAGAACGAAGTGTCCAAGCTCATGTGCGATCGTAAAATTATCCCGCAATGGTGGAGTGAGAGGAGAAAGCGTGATCTCAAAGGCATCATCGCGGCGGATAGTTAGACTCCCGCTCGCTGGGTTCTCCCACTCCAGTGTTGGCGAAACAGAGATCGTACCCCCAAGTGTCTCAACGAGGTTCCTAAGCCAGACCTCGGTACCTTCGGACCCTGACTTCGGTTTCAACTTGCGAACGGAAGTTGCAACCGCCTCGATCACAGCATAGCTGCCTGCATATGGCTGCCTGGAGAATCCAAACCTTTCGGAAAGAGTCTTCCACATCGCTTCACAGGGTTCGTAGGCCTACTCCGCGGTTTGGCGATTCACCGTGGGGCGCGGGTTCGGTCGGCAGCCCACGGATCTCGGCGAGGCGAGCCGAAGCGGCGCGGAGGGCCCGATCGTGGGTCGAATCCGGGCGGCGCCTGGCGGACTTCCTGGGTTGGTGCCTAGAGGACAGGGCTCAGGCTCTAGGGGTATGTCAACGCCCAGTACCAGGCCAGTACAGCGCGAGCATCCGGCGCTAGCTGCCCTTGCCGCCGCTGAGTACGACCGCGTGTTGCTTGCCCTAGAGCGCTTCGCCGACACGGGCGCGGGCGAGGTGAAACCGCTCAGGGGGCGCGCTAGCGTCTTTCGGCTGGGGGTAGGGGATTGGCGTGCGGTGTTTGCGTACGACGGCGCCAGGGCTGAACTCGTAGTCGAGCGTGTGGCGAATCGGCGCGACTAGAAAATAGCTGAGGCCCGCGGCCTTACTGTCCAGAAAGTCATCGCGATGAATTCTCGCATGATTCGGGGTAAACATGGATGCTAGAAAACAGGTCGCGGGGGTCGCACGCATGTGACCGGGTCTTGATGCTGCCGGTGACGTTCCAGTTCCTCATCGCCATGGTCGCCCATGCGCTCAACGAGCGCATGGCGCGCAGAGTGCTCAAGCTACACCAATGAGAACCTGGGATGGGGCTACACCAAGATCCGAGACGCCTTACTCGGCCTCAAGATCCAGGTGTGCCGTACCACCGTCGCCAACATTCTAGAGGAGGCGGGCATCGACCCCGCGCCGGAACGACATTGAGACCCTGGGTGTCTTTGGCACTGTTCGCCAGACGCCTTCGCGGAAAGGTTCGTAAGGACAGCGCGAAACGAGTGTTTGGATCACTTTGTGATCTTTGGCGAACGGCATCTGCGGCATCTGTTGAAGGAATTCGCGCAGCACTACCCCACCGAGCGCTACCACCAAGGGCTACAAGGTCGACTCATTCACCCAAAGCCGGTGCCGGGCTGAGTATTCCGAAGATCACGGGCACGCCTGTTTGCTTGGAGATGCTGCCGGGATTGAGTTAACCTAAACGCTCCTCGATAATCTTGGTGCCCCCTCTCGTCCGTCCTCGGCGCTCCACGAGCATCTCCGCTTAGCCATCGTACTTCAGCCTGCCTGCGGGCGGCCGGTCTCCGCCCAAAGCCGTGCTCGCTAGCGCTGCGCGCGGCTGGGGGAGACGAGAAAGTGCGGTTTAACCTGCGGCTATCCAGCACTTTCGGTGCTAGGTTTTCGCTCACGACTGCATTTGCCTGAGCACAAACTGCCCGAACAACGGTACGGCGAACGAATACTTACCGTGCCGATTTTTATAAATTAGGCCTGAAGTGGTGAGGCTCACGAGCATTTGGTTCACATGGCTCGCGCCAAACGGCTTACCGAGCTGCTTGTTCGATTGCTCCACGACATCCTGAACGCTGAACTCGTCGTCGTCGCCACGATCCAATTTCGCGACAACAAACAGCAAATCTCTTTGCCGATCAGTGACGCGTGCCCAACGCCCGGCGAAGAAATCACTATCGAGTCGCCGCAATATGGCGTCAGTCGGGACCGCCTCGACTTTCTGTTTCGTCGTTAGCGCTGCGATGAAAATGTCGAACACCTCGCGGCACATGAATTGGATGAAGTAGGGATAGCCGCCCGACATCTTGACGATGAGGTTCACGGACTCCTCGGTCATGCGAACCGCGCCTGCCGACATGGGCTTAGTGATCGCGTCCCTGCTATCGCTCTCGTTCAACTTGCTGAGAAATACGACGCGAAACATGCGCTCTGCGAAGGTCCGAGCCTCAACCAATTTTGGAAAAAGTGTCGGCAGGCCAGTCAGAGCCAGCATGAAGCAGACGCCCTTTTTCTGCAGGGATTGAAAAACATCCAGAAGCAAGGACAGCGGAAACTGATTTTCTTGAGCCTGGTCGGCTAGATTCTGCGCCTCGTCGTATGCGAAGACGATGCCCCTTGTCTGGCTCGTTTGCAGAGCCTCCCATGCCAGTTCCAAAACTGCCTTGAGCTTGTCGGCAATCAACCCCGGCGTCTGGTCGTAGACCTGTCGCAAAACGGTATACGTCAAGGTTATCTGCTGTTTCGTCTCCTGCTCCCCGAATCCGATCCGTCGCGACACTACTTGGCCAATGGGCACGTTTGACGTCGCCGTAGCGACGTCGGCTAGGAGCCGCGTGGCAATAGCCTCCTCCGAAATGCTGGACGACTCAGACAGATCAGTTCCAGCCCACAACCAGCCTCTGGACTGTGCCATTGGTTTGAAGGTATCGAAAAGCACCGTCTTGCCGACACCCCGCAAACCGGTCAAAACCAAGTTCTCGAGGACGACGGTCTGTTGCAGCATTTTCTCGAAAATGCGTCGTTCTTCCTCGCGCCCGGCGAGGTATGGAGGTGGATGGCCAGCCCCTGGCCGAAACGGGTTAACGTGTTCCGTCGTCATATGTATTTAGTTAGCACACTAAATTTACCCCGGCAACATACCCGCGCTAATTTTCTTGACTCCAGCCCTTAGGTCTGTTCGGGCTTGCGTCAAAATTTTGGCGAAGGCGAAACTTTGGTGGCGATGTTCGAGGTGAACAACCCACCATCAAGGACGCCCAGGTGCCTCCCGAGCGGAGAGGGTCTCGACGACTGCACGCGCGAAATCCGGCAGCTCGCTCCACGTCGACGCGCGGACGACTCCATGTGCGGCTAGCTACCGAGAAAAGATCCCAAGATTCGCTAAGCAGGCCACCGGTTTCGCAAAAACTTCTGTTGTCGTCGAAGTGGCGGGCGAGCGACTGCGCGCGGAGCCAGGGTGTGATGGCGAGCTTCACAGGTTGTGCAGCAAGTTTTTCGGGCGACGTCGATTTTTCTGAGGCCGCGACGGAGGTGTTCCTACCAGCGCTCAAATACCAGCGCTAGTTAACGCACGTTGCAGATTGACCATCTCAATGGCGGCGAGTGCCGCGTCGTAGCCTTTGTTGCCGGCCTTGGTGCCCGCTCGCTCAATGGCTTGCTCAATCGTCTCGGTGGTGAGCACACCGAAGATCACGGGCACGCCTGTTTGCTCGGAGATGCTGCCGCAAGCACGCGAGATTTCGCCGGCGACGTACTCGAAGTGCGGCGTACCTCCGCGGATCACGGCGCCGAGTGCGATGATCGCTTCAAATTTTCCGCTTTTGGCCAAGCGCGCCAAGATGGGGGTCATCTCGCGTGCGCCGGGCACCAGGACTTCCGAAATCTGCGCCGCCGAAACGCCGTGCCGGCTCAGTCCGTCGCGCGCCCCCGCGGCCAAACGCTCCACAATCAACTCATTGAAACGGCTGGAAACGATCGCGAAACGAGCGTTCGCGGGAGTGGTTAAAGTGCCTTCGAGGTGCAGACTTGAATCGGCCATGCGGGTTGCTTTCAGAGTATCCTGTGCGGCCAGCGGTGCAATGCGCAACAGATTATAGAAGCAGTGCGATTGTCGTGTGGCTGATGCTGCGGGCCACTCGATTTCCGATGAGTGGAGCGCAAGCCTACGGAAACGCTCCCAGAGTCTGTTCGCTGCCCCCCCCAATTGAGTCCAAAATCCCCTCTATTTACGGTGATTCTAGGAAAAGGGGACGCTCGGCCTTGCGCATCGGCCGCCCCTCAACAAGCTTCCTGCCTCCCATGGGCGCCCGCACCGGAGCACGAGAAGCCGCACTCCAGATGTTGTACGCGATCGAGATGACGGAGCTCGGTGCGGAGCAGTCGATGGCTAACTTCTGGCGAGAGCTGCCGGGAGATGCTGAAGATCGTGACTATGCGGATGGCTTGGTGCAGGGCATCGTCGAGAACTTGGATGAGCTCGATACGTTGATTCGCAGCGCGAGCACGCATTGGCGCTTGGAGCGGATGGCGCGGGTGGATCGGAATATTTTGAGAATGGGGACCTTCGAACTCAAGTCACGCCTGGAGGTGCCGAGGGCCGTGGTTTTGGATGAAGCCGTTGAGTTGGCGAAGCGTTTTGGTACCGAAGAAAGCGGCGCGTTCGTGAATGGGCTCTTGGATCGCATCGCGACCTTGTGCGGACGAATCGAGCTGGAATCCGAGCTGAATCCTGAGGCGGCGAAGCCTAGCTGACGTAACGAGGCGGCGTGGACCTTCGCTTTATCACTCCTAGTCTAAGAAGCCTGGATCTGGCGGGCACTGAAGTGTTGGTGGCGCCGCTTTGCAAAGGGGAGCGTCCGCCGCGCGGCGTCACGGGTCTGCTTGATTGGCGATTGTCGGGGCGAATTTCGCGCTTGATTCAGCAGGGCTTCGCTACCGGTGAGCTGGGCGAAGTCTTGTTGTTGCCCGGCAGGCCCAAGCTCGCGTTCGATAAGATGGTATTGTTTGGAATCGGTGCGCCTGAGGCTTTTTCGGAATTGGTGTTCCGGGCCACCGTGCACAGGATTCTGAATACGCTGGAGGGGTTGAAGGCGCGTTCTGCGGTGGTGGAGCTTCCAGGACGGCATTTCCAGGCCATTCCCCCGGAAAGGGCCGCAGATATCTTGCTTGAGATGGTGGGTTCCAGCCCGCACCACGATGTCTGGACGCTGCTCGAGCCCCCGGATGCTCAGCGCGCGATTTCGCAGCACATGATTCAGGAGCGCCGCCGCCTACGGCAAGATCGTTGAGCGCTACTTCAGATTCGGAGCAAGCCGAATTCCAGAGAGCACCAGCTTGTTGTTCTCAAGCCGGTCATACTCAAGGAACATGCCGGGATAGTGGTGCACTTCTTCGAGCGGCGCCTGGCCACTCACTTTTTCGACACGGGTAGCTTTGCCCAACGCCGCTTCGATCGCCCAGGGCAGCATGCCTAGGCGAAGATCCGGAGAAATGCCTCCATTGAACATACCAAAACGCTGCTCGGGAGTTTTCGGATCCACCACGCGCAACCAACTCTGCACGTGCAGGGACACCAGCACTCCGTCTTTCATTTCGAAATCTACGGCGCGGCTCAGGTAGCGGCACAGGTTCTCGGTGCGAAGCTCGCAGGGAAGCTCCATATGGCGCTCGATAGTCGCGAAGGTGGCACCAAAACGGATCGGGCCCAGGCCCTTCCCGGGCGTGACGAGCAACGATGGACCGAGCGGCAGGGGCGTTCGGGGCGGGAGCCGCACGGTGGCTCGTGGGGCCGGCGGAGGCACGGCAGCTTTCGGCTCGGCCACAACCTGGGGCTTTGGGTCGAGTGGTGCGCTCGGCTTTGACTTACACGACCCGAGAGAGAGCGCTAACATCAGGGCAATGCCCGAAGCGTTTCTGGCGCTAAACTGAAATGCGATGGATTTTGACTTCACCTGGCCACCATTCCTTCCGACGCTTAGGCCATAGCATGCGCCGCCGAAGCTGCGCACCTCCCTCCGAATGACGAAAGCCCAGAATGAGTGATCGCCTAGACCGCCGCTTTCTGTTCGTGACGGGCAAAGGGGGCGTGGGCAAAACGACGGTGACAGCGGCCATCGCGCATGCGCTCGCCCGGCAGGGGCGAAAGGTGCTGGTCGCTGCGTCTGCCGAGGGTGGCTCGCTGGCACACGCGCTTGGTATCAGCGCGCTGCCGGTTGAGATCGAAGAGGTGAGTCCTGGCCTGTCGGTGGTGCGCATCACTCTGGAGCGAGCGCTCTTGGAGTACGGTCGGCTGATGTTGCACGGGGGCAAGCTCTTCGATGCGGTGTTCAACAATCAGGCTTTGCAGAGCTTTTTTCGCGGGGTGCCCGGGCTCTCAGAGTGGGCAATCTTGGGCAAAGCTTGGTACCACAGCACCGAGCAGGCCGAGAATGGGGAGTGGCGTTTCGACACCGTGATTCTCGATGCCCCGGCAACCGGGCATGGCGTGGGCATGCTCTGGGTCCCGCGCATCGTGGTGGATATGGCGCCCGCAAGCCTACTCAAGCGGGACGCCGAGCTAGCGTTGCGCATGTTCCAGGATCCCGAGCTCACCGGGGTGGTGATCGTCACGCTGCCTGAAGAGCTGCCCACCAATGAGAGCTTGGAGCTTGCAGCTGCGATCGAGAAGGATCTAAAAATGCCGCTCAGCATGGTGCTCGTGAACCAGCGAACCCGCGCTTTGTTCAGCCCGGCCGAAGCGGAGGCATCGATTGGGCTTCCGTCCGATCAGACGACGGACCTCGAGCGGCTCCTCGGAGTTGCCCGCGTTCGCGCACGAACTGAATTGAGCGAGGCCTTTCAAGTAGAACGCCTGAAGGCCCTGAATATTCCGCTGATGGAGTTGCCCGAGATCCAAGGCTCCCGAAGCCCCGGTGAAATTGCCCGGCAGCTCGCGGGGCTACTCGAAGCTGCCCAGGCTCGAACCGAAGCGCTATGGTGCCCTTGAGCGAATGGCCGAGCCGGAGTCATCATATGCAGGGCGAGTCTTAGCCGGGCGCTATCGGCTCACTGAGAAGGTGAACGAAGGAGGCATGGGCGCGATTTGGCGCGCTGAACATTTGGTGCTGCGGGCGCCGGTTGCCGTCAAGCTGATCGATCGGGAGATGCTCGATCACCCGAGTGCTGTGGAGCGCTTCATGCAAGAGGCGCAAGCAGCCGCTTCTCTGCGTAGCCCGCACGTCGTTCAAATCCTGGATTACGGCGTCGATATTGACGTGCCGTTTATCGTGATGGAGTTCTTGGAGGGAGAGACGCTGGCTGAAAGGCTCCGCCGGAAAACGTGCTTGGCGCCCGAAGAAGCAGCACACCTGCTCGCACATGTTGCGCGTGCCATGGTTCGCGCTCACGAAGCCGGAATTGTGCACCGGGATCTCAAGCCGGATAATATTTTCATCGTTCAGAACGCGGATGAAGAGTTAGCCAAAGTGTTGGATTTCGGTGTGGCCAAGGTCAACACCGCAGATATTTCAGCCCAGGGCGCGAAAACGCGCACCGGGTCACTTCTCGGCACGCCTTATTACATGAGCCCCGAGCAGGTCCAGGGCAACAAAGACGTCGATCATCGCTCCGATCTGTGGGCGCTCGGGGTGATTGCCTTTGAGTGCATGACGGGCGAGCGGCCCTTTGCTTCCAATGGCCTGGGCGATCTGGTGCTTCAGATTTGTGTCCGTCCGATGCCGGAGCCGTCAGCGTTTGCGCGGGTTCCGATCCAGTTCGACGCTTGGTTTCAAAAAGCCTGTGAGCGTGAGCCTGCGAGTCGTTTTCAGAGCGCGCGCGAAATGAGCGATGAGCTCCGGCGTGCCCTCGGGGTTGAGCTCAAGGGGTTTTCGGAGAGCCAGCCTGAGATCCTGGTGGGTCCCGAGCAGCGCACCATTGTGAGTCATGGTCCCCGCGCTAAGAGCGATGCGCCCACGATGATCGCCGAGCCGAGCGAGCCCAGCTTGGGCGCGGCGCAGCTAGAAGACCTGAGATCGACGGTGATTGAGGATGCCGGCTCGGGAATCATGGAGCCCCCGCTTCGTTCGCTCAAGTTGCCGATGATCCCGAGGTTAGAGGCGCCTGAGCCCCGAGCGGGCCATGCCCTGATTTGGGTGGTCGGGCTCACGCTCGCGGTGGGGAGCGCTTTCGGCTTGTTGTTGTATTTGCGCTATCCGGGTCTGCTTTCCAGCTTTGGACTCGGGGAAAGATCCTCTTCTCAGCCGCCCTTGGCTGACCCGGCGAAAAATCTCCGCTCAGATCGGCTCCTGGTCGGGCCGTCCAAGCAGGAGCCCGTGGCGGCGCCGTCTGTTTCGCCTGCCAAAGAAGCTCCGCTGGTTAACAGCGCTCCAGCCCCGAGCGAATTAGCTCCGGCTCTTTCAGCTGCAAGCTCACCACCGAGCGCGTCCGTACTTCCGGCACTCCCCGGACTGCCCGGAGCACTGGGAGCGCCCGGGGAACCGGCAGCAGCGGTGCCGAGTGCTGACGCAGGGATCCCTCCCGCAGGCTCGGCCACGGCAGATGCAGGCTGGGTAAAGCCGAGCTGGGCGGTTCCAGATGATAGCCCGCCCAAGAGGGATCCCCCAGAGCCAGGGGTGCCCCCGAACCACTAATTGGGAATGAACTCAGCCCAATCTTCGAGGGGAGACGTCGCCAGATCAGGCAGATCCATCTGAGCTTTCTGGAGCTTGCCCGAGAGATCGACGTTCACGGCTTGCCAGCGCGTGTAGCTGTCCAACACCCAGATCCCGCTCTCGCGCGTGCCATTGCCGGACCAACCGTTGCCGCCGAACGGCAGGTGCGCCTCGGCTCCTGTGGTGCCATTGTTGATGCTCGTCATGCCAGCCGAGATGCCCTCCTTGAAGCGCAGCATGGCTTGCGCATCGCGGGTATACACGGCGCTTGAGAGGCCATAGGGCGTCCCATTGGCGGCCGCCAGAGCTTCTTCGGGGCTCGTGACCTCAACCAAATTGACGGTGGGCCCAAAGCACTCTTCTTGGGCAATTCGCATCGACATGAGCACTTTTGAGAAGATGCGGGGCGTTGCGTACAATCCGCGCTCCGCGTTGCCACTGAAACCCTCCGGTGCATTCCCGGGCTTGATGCGCGCACCATCGAGTAAGAGCTCGGCACCGTCCGCGACACCGAGCGCTCGCTGTTCGCTCCATTTCTCGAAGAAGCGTTCATTGAGGAAGGGGCCGTAGTCGATACTCTCGTCCAAGGGGTCACCGATTTTGATGCGCCCCGCCCGGTCCAGTAGGCGCTGCTTAAACGCAGGCATCACGCGTCGATCCACAATAATATTCCCGGCACTCGTGCAGCGCTGGCCCGCGGTGCCAAAGGCTGACCAGAATGCGCCCTCCACCGCGAGCTCCAGATCAGCATCTGCCAGGACCACGAGCGGATTCTTCCCCCCGAGCTCCAGCGAGGGAATTTGCAGATTTCTCCCGCAAATCTCGCCAATTTTCCTTCCAATCGCCGTCGAGCCCGTAAAAGAGATCTTGTCCACTAAGCCCTCGTCCACCGCTTCGACGAGAAACTCACCGGCTGCACCTGCGCCGCCGCCGTGCACGATGTTGAGCACTCCCGGGGGAAGCCCGGCCTGCTGCCACAACTCGAAGAACAGCGCCGCCGTTCCGGGAGCATCATCCGAGGGTTTCCAAACCACCGTGTTGCCGCACAGCAGTGCCGGCACGATCTTCCAAGAAGGCACAGCTAACGGAAAATTGCCGGCCGTGATCACACCCACGACGCCCAACGGGCGCCGGTAGGTGAACAGCTCCTTATTGGGCAGCTCGCTCGGCACGGTCTGCCCGTACAGGCGCCGCCCCTCGCTCTGAAAAAACTCAGCAGTATCAATCGCCTCTTGGACGCTGCCTCGGGCTTCTCGCAAAGGCTTGCCAATCTCGCGACTGATAAAGCGTGAGAGCTGCTCCTTTCGCTGACGGAGCAAGGCTCCGAGACGGGTGAGAACCTGAGCGCGCATTGGCGCTGTGACCTGCCGCCAACTGGCTAACGCTGTACGCGCCTGATCACACGCTTCTTTTACCTCGTCCTTCGTTGCCTCTGGGGCGACGCACACCACGTCATCCAGGTTTGCCGGGTTTCTGCGCTCGAACACGCTGCCGCTTGCTTGGGTCGCGCGGGCGCCTATCCAATTCGAGGCGAGCAGTGTGCTTGGAACCCCGGGCCCCTGTTGGCGCGCCTTCATGGCCGAGCAGGGTGCGACCCGCGTCTGCTGAGCGCAAGTCGCAAACTCGGCACCGGTTGCGCCCACGCTGGTTGGTCTGTGGGCCGAATCAGTCCCTGATTCAACAACTCGCAAAGGTTACGCGCCGCTAGACGCCGCCCCTCTGGTACAAAGGAAGGATGATGAGCCCGCCGGTTCTTGGAAGCCCAATCCCCGAGTTCGCTTCCATTGCACCGGCTGAGCTCGGGGCGTTGATCAGTTACTCCTCGCACGATCCGCATCGCATTCTAGGTGCGCATGAGTTGGAGCTCGACGGAGTGCCCGGAGTGGTGGTTCGCGCGTCTCATCCCGACGCCGTCCGAGCCTGTGTGCTGCTTGATGGTGGCCGTGTTGTTAACATGAATCCCGCCGAGCATGGCCTGTTCGGCGTGTTTCTTCCTGAAGCGCGACTGCCCCTGAGCTACACGCTCAAATTTGAGTTTGAAAACGGCGATGTGCTCAACACTCAGGATCCGTATCGCTTTGGGCCCTCACTGGGCCAGATGGATCTTCACCTTTTTAACGAGGGCACCCACCGTCGGCTTTGGGAAGTGCTCGGGGCGCACCACCGAGAAATTGAAGGAGTGCTCGGCACTACGTTTGCGGTGTGGGCACCCAACGCGCGGCGCGCCAGCGTGGTGGGTCCTTTCAACAATTGGGATGGGCGCCTCACCCCAATGCGGAGTCTTGGCTCCTCGGGGGTCTGGGAAGTCTTCGTGCCTGGGCTGGGCGTGGGCGAGCTGTACAAGTTCGAACTCAAGACCCGCGAGGGCGCCCTCAGGCTCAAGACAGATCCGTACGCGCGCGCAGTCGAGCTGCCTCCGAAGGAAGCTTCGGTCGTTACGGTTTCGGATCATCATTGGGCGGATTCGGCTTGGATGGCGTCCCGAGCGCGCCGCGATCCACGGCGTGAGCCGATGAGCATCTACGAGGTGCACCTCGGATCCTGGCTGCGTATTCCCGAAGAGGGCAATCGTTCTCTCAGCTACCGCGAAATGGCGCCGCGCTTGGTGGACCACGTTCGCGACTTGGGCTTCACCCACGTTGAGCTGATGCCTGTCGCCGAGCATGCTTATTTCGCCTCGTGGGGTTATCAGGTTACCGGCTACTACGCGCCCACTGGCCGTTATGGCACGCCCGATGATTTCCGATTCTTTGTGGACTACTGCCATCAGCACGGTGTGGGAGTCATCCTAGATTGGGTGCCCGCGCACTTTCCCAAGGATGATTTTGCGTTGCGCCTGTTCGATGGCACCGCGCTCTACGAGCACGAAGATCCGCGGCGGGGGGAGCACCCGGATTGGGGCACGCTGATCTTCAACTATGGCAGGAATGAGGTGAAGAACTTCCTGCTGGCCAACGCATTGTATTGGCTGCAGGAATTTCACGTGGATGGCCTGCGGGTGGATGCGGTCGCCTCGATGCTTTACCTCGACTACAGCCGCGAGGATGGCAATTGGGTCCCGAATAATTACGGTGGGCGCGAGAATATCGAAGCGATCGAATTTTTGCGCAGTGTCAATTCCGTGATTGAAAGCGAAGTTCCGGGCGCGTTTGCCATTGCGGAAGAGTCGACAGCCTGGGGTGGCGTGTCGCGGCCAGCCGGCGAAGGCGGGCTCGGCTTCGCGTTCAAGTGGAACATGGGCTGGATGCACGACACCTTGCTCTTCTTCTCTAAAGAGCCCGTGCATCGCAAGTTTCACATCGATCAGCTCACGTTTGCCATGCTGTATGAGTACACCGAGCGCTTCATCAACGCGCTCTCGCACGATGAAGTGGTGCACGGCAAAGGGTCTGTGATCGAGAAAATGCCGGGGGATTTCTGGCAGAAGCTCGCTAATCTCCGGCTGCTCCTCACCTACCAATGGACGCGGCCCGGCAAGCAGCTGATCTTCATGGGCACGGAGCTCGCTCAGCACCAAGAGTGGGATCACGACGGCATGCTCAGCTGGGACCTTAAAGATCATCCGCAGCGGGTGGCCTTGAAGGAGTTCATTCGCGAGCTCGGACGGATGTATCAAGCGCACCCTGCGCTGTGGCGCAGCGATCCCGACACGGCCGGCTTTGAATGGATTGATTGCAACGATCGCGAAAATACCGTTATCAGTTATCTGCGGCGCGATGGTGATGCGCACTTGGTGATCGTTATCAACTTCACACCCGTACCTCGGGAAGATTATCGGGTTGGCGTGCCGGCCTTCACGCGCTATACCGAAGTCCTCTCATCCGATGAGCTGCGCTTTGGCGGCAGCGAATTTGAGACCACGCAGGGCGTGGACGCGGAGCGCATCCCGATCCACGGGCGGGAGCAGTCCGTTAAGCTCCGGCTGCCACCACTTGGGGCACTCATTCTAAAGCCTGTGGGCTGAGCACAATCTAGCAAAATTTAGGGCGTCCCGGCCTCTAAACAGGGCCGGCCGTTGTCGAAAGGGAGTCCCGTCACTATACGGGCTCGGCGAGTGCTATGGCCGACGATCTCTCAGCGGAGTTGCAGTCTTTACGGATCTCCCGTGACCAAACCCCACGTGAGCCGCGGCGGCTCGGGCCCCTGCTCGGCGTGCTCAGCCTTGGTGTCGTCGGCCTCGTGGGCTACCAATTTGGCTGGCCGTACCTCGAGAGTAAAGTCTTCAAGGCCAAGGTGCGCGTCACCGAAATAGCCTTGGTTTCGCCTGCTCAAGCCAGCGTGCAGTTAACCAGTACTGGCTACGTGGTGCCTGAGCGTAGTTCGAAGGTGGCGGTTCAGGTGCAGGGTCGTGTTAAAAAGCTGTGGGTACAGCGGGGGCAGGCAGTGGAGGAGGGTCAGCTGTTATTTGAGCTGGATGTCACCGACCAAAAGGCAACCATCATGGCCGCTCAAAGCCGTTCGCTGGCCAGCAGCGCGAACGTCGAAACCGCGAAAGCCAACCTCACCGAAATCCAGGTAGCTCTAACGCGCGCGCGGAGCATGGCGGAGCAGGGCGTTTCTCCGAAATCGCAGGCGGAGGATCTCGAGGCGCGGAGTGCAGCGTTGGTGGCGCAAGTGAAGGCCTCGGAAGCTCAAGCGCGTGCCGCCAATGCCGAGGTGCAGGCACTCAGTGTCAACTTGGGCCAGTACGTGGTGAAGGCGCCGCTGGCTGGCACCATTCTGAATAAGCCGCCGGAAGTCGGCGAATATGTCGGGCCGCAGCCGGCCGGGCTGAGCGTGGACATGGGCAATGTTGAAATTGCTGACTTGAAGAGCCTGGTCGTGGAGAGTGATGTCGCGGAGCAGCGGCTCAGTCTCGTTAAGCTGGGTGGGCCCTGCGAGATTGTGCTGGATGCCTATCCTGGGCGGCGTTTCAAGGGCAAGGCGCTTGAGATCATCCCCCGAGTGAATCGGTCAAAAGCCACGGTGGTGGTTAAGGTTGGGTTTGTGGGGCCAACGGACGGCGTGATGCCGGACATGGCCGCGCGTGTGAGCTTCTTGAGCGAAGAGCTGACAGACGCCTCGCTCACGCAAGCCCCGAAGACGATTGTGCCCGGCTCTGCGCTCGCGGAGAGAAACGGCAGCCGCGTGGTGTTCGTGGTGTCTGACGGGCAAGCCCGCCTGACAACCGTGCGCCTCGGCCCAGCTTTTGGGGACGGGTTTGAGCTGGCATCCGGGCCAGCGCCCGGCACTCGCGTTGTGAAAGAGCCAGCCGCCACGCTCGTGGATGGTCAGAAAATACAGGAAGAGGCACAATAATGACACCAGCAGGCAGCGTCGCCGAAGCGGCTCCGGAAACCCAAGCTCTTGGCTCAAAAGCCGTCGTGATTGAGGTCAAAGGCCTCAGCAAGACCTACTTTCGAGGCAAAGAAAAACTGGATGTGCTCCGCGATCTCAGCTTAACTGCTCACGAGGGAGAATTCATCGCCCTGATGGGGCCTTCTGGCTCTGGGAAGACCACCCTGCTCAACATCATTGCTGGGCTGGATCGCCCGAGTTCTGGCTCGGTGCGCGTTGCAGGTGCAGACCTCGCGGGAATGAGTGACTCCGCCCTGGCTGGGTTTCGCGCCGCCAATGTTGGATTCATTTTCCAGACCTACAATCTGCTTCCAGTGCTCACTGCCCGGGAAAATGTCGAGCTTCCGCTGCTGCTCACGAGTCTTGGTTCAGCTGAGCGTCGGAGGCGCGCCGAAACGGCGCTCAAAGTTGTGGGGCTCTCAGAACGGATGGATCACTATCCGCGTCAGCTCTCGGGCGGCCAGGAGCAGCGGGTGACGATCGCTCGCGCTATTGTCACGGATCCGAAGCTGATCGTTGCCGATGAGCCCACCGGTGATCTGGATCGCGACAGCGCGGATGAGATCCTAAGCCTCCTCCGCAAGCTGCAGACCGAATTCAAAAAGACCATCATCATGGTGACTCATGATCCCGCCGCGGCCGAAAGTGCCGGCACGGTCCACCACCTCGACAAGGGTAAATTCAAGTGAATCTCGCGAGCCTAGCCGCCCGCAACGTCCTCAGGAACAAGCTTCGGACCGTGCTCACGGTGCTGGGAGTCGCGGTGGCAATCCTGGCATTCGTGCTGCTCCGAACGGTGATTTGGTCGTGGACGGTGTCGGCTGAATATGCGGCCAAGGATCGCGTTGCCACGCGGCACAAGATCACGTTCATCAGTCCGCTTCCTGTCCGCTACAAAACGCAGATTGAGCAGATCCCCGGCGTGACCCACGTGACCTGGGCGAGCTGGTTCGGCGCCAAGCACCCGACGCGCGAGTCCGACTTCTTCCAATCGATCGCCGTCGATCCCCCTTCGTTCATGGCCGTCTATGATGAGATCATCCTGCCGGCGGCCCAGCGCGAGAAGTGGCTCAGCAATCGCCAAGGGGCGTTGGTCGGCGAGTCTTTAGCCAAACAATTTGGTTGGAAGGTGGGGGACCGCGTCACGCTAGCGGGCACCATCTATCCGGGCGATTGGCAGTTCGACGTAGATGCCATCTACACGGTGAAGCGTTCGTCGCTCGACAAGGCGTCACTCATGTTTCATTGGGATTATTTGAACGATAGCATTGACGCGCGTCGCAAAGACGAGGCCGGCTGGTTTATTTCTAGGGTCAAGAATGCTGGGGACGCGGCGAATACTGCCAAGCGCATCGATACGTTGTTTGACGATCAAGATGCGCAGACGCTGAGCATGGATGAGCATGCGATGAATGCCTCATTCCTCGGTATGTTTTCGGCGGTGCTCACGGCGATTGATCTGGTATCGATCGTGATCTTGGTGATCATGATGCTGATCCTGGGCAATACGATCGCGATGGGTGTGCGTGAGCGCACGAACGAATATGGTATGTTGCGTGCGCTGGGTTTCTTGCCGAAGCACATTGCGTCCTTCGTGCTCTTGGAAGCGATGGTGGTGGGCTTGTGTGGTGGTGGCGTCGGCCTGCTGCTTGCCTATCCGGTGGTTGAGCAGGGTTTAGGTCGATTCCTCGAAGAAAATATGGGGGCGATGTTTCCGTATTTCCATGTGGATGCTCCGATCGCAGGCCTTGCACTGGTGCTTTCAGTCGCGCTTGGCCTGGTGGCGGCCATCGTCCCCGCGTACCAAGCCTCCAAGCTCAATGTGGTGGATTCTCTTCGGCGAGTTGGGTGATAGCCATGCTTTTAATGATTCCTCTCAGTTACAATCTTCGCAGCTTGGTCGCGCGCAAAGGCACGACCTTAGCTTCCGCCTTCGGGATCGCTCTCGTGGTCTTCGTGCTGTCGTCGTCGTTGATGCTTTCCGGTGGTATCAAGAAAACGATGGGTAGTTCGGGGCGTTCCGAGAATGCCATCGTGTTGCGCAAAGGGGCCGATTCGGAGCTATCCAGCACGTTTGAGACTCGGCTCATCAACTTGATCCTGGCAGCCCCGGGCGTCAAAAAGGACGAAACGGGTGCGCCCCTGGGCGGCGGTGAGGCGGTGATTGTGATCGCCGTCGAGAAGGCTGGTACGCCGGGAAAAATAGCCAATGTCCAGGTGCGCGGGGTGAGTGACAACGTGCTCAAGATGCGGCCTGAGGTAAAATTGATCGAAGGGCGCTTGCCGCAGGCAGGCACGGACGAGGTGATGTTGGGTAAGTCTGTGCGCGGGCGCTACACCGGTGTGGATTTGAATTTGAGCTTTGAACTCAAGAAGAACCGCAAAGTCCAGGTAGTGGGGATTTTTGACGCGGGCGGCTCGTCGTTCGAATCAGAGATCTGGGCCGGCGTTGACACGGTGAAGAGCTCCTTTGGTCGCGAGGGCCTCGTGTCTTCGGTCACCGTGCAGCTAGAAAGCGGAAGTAAGTACGATGCCTTCAAGGCGACAGTTGAGAGCGATAAACAGCTCGGTCTGCAAAGCTTTCGCGAGAGCGAGTACTACTCCAAGATTTCGTCTGGCACGGCGACGTTTGTAAGTGCGATCGGCATCGTGATCACGGTCTTCTTCTCGATCGGTGCGATGATTGGTGCGGCCATCACGATGTACGCTGCGGTGGCGCAGCGACGCCGAGAAATTGGCACCCTGCAGGCGCTCGGTTTCACGCGGCGCGCCGTGTTAGGTTCGATGTTGGTGGAGTCCATCGTATTGGCCACGGTGGGAGGCCTCGTAGGCGCTGTGGCCTCGCTCTTCATGGGCTTCGTGAAGATCTCAATGATGAATTTCGCGACCTGGCAGGAGGTGTCCTTCTCGTTCACGCCAGATCCGGCGCAGATCCTGATTTCACTGGCACTCGGCGGCGTGATGGGCGTTCTAGGCGGATTCTTCCCAGCCCTCAGCGCCTCTCGCACGAATCCTGTGATTGCGATGCGGGCCTAGAGCGGCGGGCGCCCCATGCCCCGGTAGGCAAAGCCAGCTTCGAGTACTGTTTCTCGCGACAAGATATTCCGGCCGTCGAACAAGTACTTGCTGCGCAAGAGGCCGGCAATCCGCGCCAGGTCGGGATTTCTATATTCATTCCACTCGGTGGCGATCACCAAGGCGTCTGCACCCTCGCAGGCGGCGTACTCGTTCTCCACCAACAGCACTTTCTCCTTGAGGCCCATCTGCTCAAGCGAAGCTCGGCCTGTCTCCATCGCTTGTGGGTCGGTGGCTTGGGTCTTGGCGCCGCGCTTGTGCAGCTCGGCTATCAAACGCAGGGCTGGAGCTTCGCGCACATCGTCTGTCTTGGGCTTGAAGGCGAGGCCCCAGATGGCGATGATTTTTCCTGCAAGGCCGCCGAGATCTTTCTCCATGTGTTTGACCAACGTGGCCACGGGCAGCTCGTTGGCCTCAATCGCGGCTTGCGTCACCTTCATGCTCACACCGAAATCAGCACCGGTGCGCACCAGCGCCCGCAGATCCTTGGGAAAGCAGCTGCCGCCGAAGCCGAGGCCCGGATAGAGGAAGTGCGCTCCAATGCGTTGGTCAGAGCCGAGCGCCACGCGCACATCTTCCACATCTCCGCCCGCAAGATTGCACAATTCCGCCACTTCATTCATGAAGGAAATCTTCGTGGCCAACATCGCGTTGGCTGCATACTTCACTATTTCCGCACTCTTCGGGCTCATGCGCAAGATGCGATTGCGCTGGCGATTGTGGGGCGCATACAGACGCTCCAGCACGTCGAAGGCATGAGCATCATCGGTGCCGATCACAATCCGATCCGGCTTAAAGAAGTCGTTAACCGCATCACCCTCTTTGAGAAACTCGGGATTACTCACCACCGAGATTTTGTGCTTGCTGTTCCTCTGCACCACCTCGGTAACCCGGGCATTTGTGCCCACGGGCACCGTGCTCTTCAGGACTAAGATCAGATCGTGAGTGGTAGCCTTGGCAACTTGCTCAGCGACACCAAGAACGTGAGTGAGATCCGCCGAGCCATCTTCGTGCGGGGGCGTGCCCACCGCGACGAAGACTGCAGCTCTGCCAGCGATGGATTCGGCTAGATTCGAACTGAAATGCAGGCGATCCGGCCAATTGTTTTTGACCAGCTCAGCGAGATGCGGCTCGAAGAAGGGAACCTCTCCAGCACGCAGCTTTGCGAGCTTGCTCTCATCGACATCGACGCACACGACATCGACACCCGAGTCGGCAAAGCAAGCGCCTGCGACCAATCCCACGTAGCCCGTTCCAATGACTGCTATTTTCACAAATCCCCAGATACTCCCGATTTTTCGGGGTGTCGAGGTCGAACTCCGGCCCCTATTCTTCCTCGGTGCCGTCTTCGTCGAGCTGGTCGAGGATCTCGTCTGCCCGGGCCTCGGAGATGCCAAACCACTCGGCTAGCTGGTTGATCAGCGCATTCTCCTCGGGGGCGATTTCGTCGTCCGCGAGGGCGATGGCGGCAGCGAGTGCGAAGGCCCCCTCCGCTTCCGTTGGCTCCCCCAGAAGTGCATCCGCTATTTCCTGGAGGCGCGCGTCCCGCCCCTGCTCGGCGAGGCGGCTCTGGTAATTCTCCACCATTACTTTGACGGTGCCCGAGCGGAGCAGATTGTCGGTGAGGCCTCGAAGGGCGCCGCGCAGAGCGATCAATTCGTCCTCCCCGACGTTGCCATCGACCGACATCATCAGGAACATGGTTTCGGCGAGCGGATCGACTCGGTTGAGGGCCGTGAACTCTTCAACGCTCAATAAGCCTTGGCGCGTTAATGTTTCGTACGCCGGTGATGCTATCAGCGATGGACGCCGACCACTTTGTAGCAGGGCATCTCGTAGGCGACTGATCGTTCTCGTGCGAAGTTCCATCTTCGCTTGAGAGTAAGCGGCGCCCCGGTTGTTGGCAATTGGTGTTCGGCCGAAGCTCACTGAGTGAGCAGGGGCTATGGCCGCGGCGAGGGCTTCTTAGGGGGACGTGTTGAGGCAGCGTCGTTCGCGGCGTGTCCCGGGCCGGGAAGGTTGATGAACAGACACGCCCCATCATCGGGATTGAGTTCAGCACGCCAAAGCGCACCCGAGACAAGGCGCGAACTCTCTTCAAGGGGTGCCAAGCAGAGCCTGCCGCCCCAGCGTTCCAAGTGCAGTTCTGTGAGGAAGCTCAGATAGCTCTGATTAGCCTGCGGGCCCTGAAATACTCCCGTGCTGCTCAGAAACCAGGTCGTTTCTTGAATCAAAGGGATTAACTTGTAACTGTGGAGTTCGTTAGGAAAAAGCCCAATCGGGCTTGACTGCGTTTCATGGCGGCAAATCTCGCCTGCTGCGTCGACGCACGCGATCGGGGGTAAGCCTGCGTTCAATAGCTCCACGCGTCGTTCTCTGGTTTCGAAACGAAGTATTCCGAGAGCGAGTGGCCCCAGGGCCTGTGCCGCCAAGGCTGTCTCGAGCTCGTGAATCAACTGGTGCAACGGTTCTCCATGGCTTAGCGCTCTCAATACGATCGGCACAGCGAGTGCGAAGAGTGGCTGTGGATTGGAGCGGCCCACCGCATCCAAGACGGCGAAGGAAATATTCCCGAGCCTATCGACGGTTGTCTCTATCTGTGCGCTGCCCATGGACTGTCCGATCTGAACAGCTTGGGCTCGGAGCCACGGGTCTAGGATCGGAAATGGGCTTTCGGGGGTTGGCACTGGGCGAGGCACTGCGAGATGTGTGCCGAGCCGAAGACTCGTCGATTTGTCGGAGTTTTCTCGAATGTCGGAGTTTTGTACCCCGCGTTGGGTCTCAGGATGAGAGTGTAGGTGTCCCGGAATGATCAGCTGCCCTTAAAGCCGACGAGCCACCGTGCGTAGGGATTGGCATGAGCGTGATCGATCCCCCACCCGTCAGCGAACCCAAAGGGTCGAGGCTGGTATCCATCATCGACGACGATCCAACGGTGCGACGCCTGATGCGTTTCTGGTTGGAGAAGGATGGTTATCAGGTCATTGAGCACGCGTCAGGCAAAAGCGCGCTGGATTACGCCGGCGAAATGCCGTCAGCCGTCTGCATCGACTTAGGCTTGGATGATGTGCCCGGCCTCGATGTGTTGCGCCACCTCAAAACTAAAGACGCCGAGCTTTCGTTGATCGTTGTCACGGCGCAGCGCGATTTAGATACGGCCGTTGAGGCCATGCGTGCAGGTGCTTACGACTATGTCACCAAGCCCCTGGAGCGCGAACGCCTGCTTCTCGCAGTGGGCCGGGGTGTTGAACGGCGTGAGTTGGTCAGCAATGTTCGTCGCCTAAAAAGTGCGCTTTCTGAGCACCAAACCGAGCAATCGATCGTTGGGCGCAGCCCCGCAATGATGGAGCTGGGTCGCCAGATCAGTCACGTCTTGGACAGTGATGTTGCGGTCTGTGTGTTTGGCGAAAGCGGCACGGGCAAGGAACTTGTGGCCCGCGCGGTCCATCAAGGCGGGCCTCGAAAGTCAGGGCCGTTTGTGGCGATCAATTGTGCCTCCATTCCGCATTCGCTGTTGGAATCGGAGTTGTTCGGCCACGAGCGCGGAGCCTTCACGGGTGCCACTCACACACGTCGGGGGCGTTTTGAAGAAGCAGCTGGCGGAACGCTATTCTTAGACGAATTGGGTGAGATGAGTCCAGGCACGCAGGCCAGCTTGTTGCGTGCGCTGCAAGAGAAGAAGATCCGAAGAGTCGGCGGCTCTGGCGAGATCACTACCGACGCGCGGATTGTGTGTGCGACTCACCGAGACTTACGCGCAGAAGTTGAAGCCGGCAGATTTCGAGAAGATCTCTACTTTCGTTTGGTAGTCTATCCGATCACGGTGCCACCGCTCCGCGAACGGGTTCAAGATATCCCGCTCCTTGTGGGGCATTTCTTGCAGACGTTGCGTGGGGACGTGGGGCGTGACGTCCAGCGCATCACCCCCGACGCACTGGAAGCGCTCACACGTTATCGCTGGCCAGGGAATGTGCGCGAACTTCAAAATGTCGTGCATCGCTGCATGTTGGCTTCGCGTGGCCATGAGATCACCCTCTCGGATTTGCCCCACGATGTGCGCACATTTGCGCTTCCGAGCCTGCCCTTTAGCCAAGCGCCTCATGCGGGAGCAACTCCCATCTCGATCGCTCCGATCGCGACCGACATTGTTCCGCTCCAGGAGCTTGAACGAAAGGCGATCGAGCGAGCGCTCCGAGCCACGGGCGGTAGTGTTGGCAAAGCCGCCAAGTTGCTTGGCATCGGGCGCGCTACACTCTACCGGCGCATCCAAAGCATGTCCCTGTCGCGCGAGGTTGCGTGACCGAGGGCGGGAGAGTTCCCGCGCTCAGGCAGGTGCTGGTGAATCGTCTGCGCGAAGGCGGGCTCGATCCAGACCAAGTGCCTGATGCAGCTGGTTGGAAGTACGCCTTGCGCTTGGTGGAGACGCTGATCCACGAGCAGCGCCTGGGTGAACCCCCTTCGAGCGCTCGACCCGAACTGCAGATCCAGGGTCCGAAAGCCGTGGGTCCTTCAGCGCTGGCAGACCTGAGCACACTGTTTTCGACGTTGAGCCACGAGCTTCGAACGCCCATGACGGTGGTGATGGGAGCCCTGGAGTTGTTGGCCTGTGGCAAGCTCGAGCGCGACGGCCAATTGATCGTTGAGAACGCCCAGAACGCGGGCGAACAGTTGCTGCATGTGGTCGACAACATTCTTCAGTTTGCAACGTTGCACTATGGGGTACTTGAACTCCGGCCCGTAGAATTCAATCTGATCGAGTCCTTGCATCGGCTCTCCGCGCGCTTTCAAAGGCAAGCAACCGAACGGGGCCTAGAATTCTCATTGCAGCTTGATCCAGCGCTGCCGAGGTTGGTGTTCACCGATCCAGCTCGTATCGAACAAGTGCTGAAGACACTGATCGAGAACGCATTCAAGTTCACGCCTGCAGGCTTTATCAGTGTGGCCGTAGGCCCAGGGTTGAACGAAGGTGCGCCGCGCGTCGAGTTTGTCGTCGAAGATAGCGGCATCGGGATCACTGATGCCGGTAAATCGCATCTTTTTAGGCCATTGGCGCAGCTGAATCCCGAAGCGGATCGACGTTTTGTTGGCACCGGTTTGGGGCTCGTGGTGGCAAAACGTTTGGCTGAGATGTTGGGGGGTCAGCTGGGTTTTTCTTCTGAAGCCGGCCGCGGGAGTCGTTTTTGGTTCTGGATACCTCTGCCGCGAGTTCAGGACAGGTTGGCGGCGCAGGCTCCGGTGGAAACAAAAGCCACCGCGTTTGGCTTCAGGCTCGAAGGCGCCCACGCGTGTCGTAGGATTCTGATAGCTGACGACAACCCGTTCAATCGAGAACTCGTGCTGCGCGCATTGCGGGGCTACACGGAGGTTGTGGTGGTGGGGACGGGCAGCGACGCAGTTGAGGCGGTGTTGCGGGGAAGGTTCGGGCTGGTCTTGATGGATTGCCAGATGCCTGACCTCGACGGGTTCGATGCGACACGTCTGATTCGTGAGGGAACGCAGGATCGGGAGTACGTACCGATCGTTGCTCTCACGGCCAATGCCATGCCGGGGGATCGCGAACGCTGCGTGGCTGCGGGCATGGACGACTACCTGGCCAAGCCGTTCGATCTCGAACATCTACGTACCATTGTGGAGCGCTACGTCGGGTCTTCGCACGCAACACAGTCCGCAGAGACGATACCACCGCTTGCGGAGCGCAGCCCGGAGGCTCGCTCGCCCCGACAACTCCGGGTGGAAACCACACCGACCATTGCTGAAGCCGAGAGTGAGAGCAAGGTCTTGAGTGTCATCGCACTCGTTGCGGTTGATCTGAGTCGGTTGCAGCAGTTGAGTGAAGAGGCCGGCTCAAGTGAGCTGGTGGTGGAGCTTTCCGAAATATTCTTGAGTGATACCGAGCAGCGCCTGGTACTCATCGCTGAATCGCTTTCGCGCGGGGATTTCCAAACGTTGCTGCGGAGTGCCCACACGATCAAGGGAGCCGCGGGTAGCTTCGGCGCACCCGAAATGGCCGAGCTCGCGCATCAAATGGAAATAGCCGCCAAGATGAAGGATGAGCTGAAGGTGGCCAGGCTCCTTTCGACCCTCCGGGAAGCCTTCGTGAGAGTTCGGAATTTTCTCACTGCCGCAGTGTTACCCGGCCGTACGGATACCTTGCCCTCGCCTAAAGTTCAGAGTGCTAAGCCGTGAGCCCGTGATTGAGCCGAGCGAGCCAATCCCCGGGCGAAACGGGCAGAGTGAGTGCGAAGGTAGCGAGTGCATCGGCAACGTACTCGGGGCTGCGCATGCCAACGAGAACGCTGCAAACACCGGGATCGCCGAGCAGGGTCGCGAGGGCGAGCTGACTCATACGGGTGTTGGCTGTTTGTCCGGAAAAATGCAGTTCAACTAGCCCCCGGAGCGCCTGGATCTTCTGAGCGCTCTGGTGATTGGCGAAGGCTTCGAGTGTTGAAAGGGCTTGGCCAAGCGTTGCCGAATAGCGCGGATACCAGGCGGCAAAGCGACTCTGAAATTCTCCGCTGAGCACACGGGTAAGCGTTAGCTTGAGCTGGCGAATGTGAGGTTCAATCACGTTCTGCTTCAGCTCAAGAAACTGCTGCCGGGTTCCGATGCGATTTTCTGCTTCTCCGAGGCCCGTGGCCCAATCAAACAGGTTTCTCGGCATCTGGCCCTCGGGGTTGGCCAGCCCTGGGGCAATGCGGTCCGTGAACTCGAACTCAAGCGAAGCCAGCCGAGTGCGCACCTCTTCGAAATCCGGAAGGACACCGCCCGTGTCAGCAATATCGCAAAGGCGGAGGAGGCCAAAGGCTGTGATGGCATTGAGCGGTCGATTGCTGAGCACCGAGAGCCCAAGTTCAGCGGCACGTTGAATCACGCTCGGTTTGCCCCCGGGTCCGCTTGTTCCCGCGGCGCTTTCGACCAAATTGTACGGAAGCTGTAGCACGCGGAAATGGTGGTGTTCGCCCGCTGCTTCCTGGGCTGCGCAATGGAATGACTCAAGGTCGGTGGCTTCGGCGTCGTCCGCGGCGCGAGCCAAAGTATTGCTGGAAACGCCGTAGAAGAGCAGACGGCCGCGTTCGACCTCGCGCTCCAGGTGAGCAAAAGCTGCTGCCACGCGCCGGTAGAATTCCCTGCGGGCATCCACGACCGGCAGCCCGCTCTTATCAGCAAACGACAGATAATACTCGGGATTGTGCAGAAGATAGCCGTCGAGCGAGGTGAGCCCGAGGCGATCGAGGGAGCGAGTGAGTTCTTGTGCGATCCACTCGGGGTGAATCGAGTGCCACAGATCCGTGGCGGATTCGACCAGTTCTGGGAAGGAACCCCCGAGCTGCTTCTCTGCCTTGCAGTGCTCGAGGGCTTCTCCTTGAATCGTGCCCACTTTGGAAACCACCACGACTTCTTCGCGCGCGAGTTCTTGGCTGTTCACCAACTGTTGCAAAACATCGCCCACCAGTCGCTCGCTGGAGCCGCCGGTGTACGTGGGCGAAGTGTCGATCAGATTCACTCCGCTCGTTAACGCCAGCTGAAGAGCGCTCCTTTGGGACTCATCCGTATGGCTCACGCGGTAAGTGCCGAAGCCCAGGCGGCTAACGCTGAGACCCGCGAGGGCCCGATACGCACTTTGCCCCAAAACGGGTGTGAACAGCGCCGCGTAGCCGGCGGTGGCGGCCTGGGTGGCGTGGCCTGCGAGCGCGCTGCGAAGCCGTTTTTGCTGAAGTTGTGCGCCCGAAAGCTGAGCGTGCGCTAAGCCTTCTAAAACCTTATGCGTATCTACAATCGGAGCTTGGCACGTGAAATTTTGGCACACGTAAAGGACGGGTTGCCCATTATTTCCCGACTTATTCGCGAGCAACGGTGTCTTTAGTGCGGAGCTTCCGAGCGCCCAGCCCATGATTCGATTCGGAAGGTAGGCTCGGGCAAGCTCAGTTAGGAGGGGGCGTGCTGCTGCTTCCGAATCCGCTGCGATCACGAGCTGCACGCTGGGTGTCAAGAGCCGCTCCACGGCACACAGCGAGGCGGTGAAGGCTCGGGGCAGGCGCTCGATACCCTGGCCATAGGCCATCAACGCTTGCTTCGCGGCGTCCATCAGATCTTCGCGATCCAGATGTTCTGCCAATCTGGCGAGCGCAGAAGCGGCAATGGCATTGGCGTTGGGCAAGGCCGAATCGTGGCCTTCGCGGAGTCGCAGGATGAGCGACGTTTCACCGTGCGCCGTGTGAAAAAAGGCACCGCCCGATTCATCACCAAAATCCCTGATCAGGCGCTCAAGCAGCGTCGTGGCTGAGATGAGGTGACGTTCGTGGCCGGTGGCTTCATACAGCGATATCAAAGCATCGCCGAGGCAGGCGTAGTCCTCCAAGTAGGCATGCAGGTGCGCGCGCCCACTGCGATACGTGCGATACAGACCGCCGTCAGGTCGCATAAGATTTGTGCTCAAGAACGTGGCCGCGTGTTCTGCCGACACACGATAACGTTCGTGCCCCAATACACGATAACCTTCCGCCATGGCGGAGATCATGAGCGCGTTCCAAGAAACCAAAACCTTATCATCTAACAGCGGCGGCACACGCTGCTGACGCGCTGGGTAGATCTTGGCCCGTGCGGTGTTGAGGACTTCCTCAAACTCAGGAAGCCCAAGTTCAAGCTCCGTCGCCACTTCGGAGCGCGTCCGCGCTGCATGCAGGAGATTCTGCCCCTCCCAGTTGCCCGCCGAGGTCACGTCATAATACGCCGAAAAGACGTGAAACTCGCGCGGCTCCAACAGCGCCTGGAGCTCAGTTTGACACCACACGAAGAACTTCCCCTCGACGCCTTCGCTGTCGGCGTCTGTCGCTGAAAAATAGCCACCCTCGGCGCTTTGCATTTCGCGGAGCACATAATCGAGAGTCTCCGTGGCAACACGCGCATAGTCAGCCTGCTTGGTAACTTGAAACGCCTCCAGATACACGCGCACAAGAAGGGCATTGTCGTAAAGCATCTTCTCGAAGTGCGGTAAGAACCAACGCTCATCGGTCGAGTAGCGCGCAAAGCCACCGCCGATATGGTCGTAGATCCCGCCTCGGCTCATAGCGGTGAGCGTGGCCTCGACCATCTGCAGAGCTTTCGGATGCCCGGTTCTGGCATGCTCCCGCAGCAGAAAGAGCAGCGCCGAGCTTGGCGGGAACTTGGGTGCGACGCCGAAGCCCCCCCAGGTTGCGTCGAAGTTCTCCTCGAGCTGACGCGTCGCTTTAGTAAATGCGGTGCGTTCGATGGGCAGCGGTCGGGTAACGGCAGATTGAGCTTCCAAGTGGAAGGTGAGCTCACTTGCGTTCGTGAGTAGCTTGGCTCTGTCGTTCGTCCAAAGTTCCGAAATGCGCGCCAACAGCGTGATGAAGCCGGGGCGGCCCCATTTGTCCTCCTTCGGAAAATAGGTTCCCGCGAAGAAAGGCCGCTGGTCGGGAGTGAGAAACACCGTCATGGGCCAGCCCCCGCTCCCGTTCAGAGCCACCGTCGCGGCCATGTACACCTCATCCAGATCCGGCCGTTCTTCGCGGTCCACTTTGATGCAAATGAAGCGGGCGTTCATCGCTGCGGCCACTTCGCTATCCTCGAAGCACTCACGCTCCATGACATGGCACCAATGGCAGGCCGCGTAGCCAATGCTCAACAAGATGGGCCGATCTTCAGAGACTGCGAGTTCCAGTGCCTCTGTACCCCAGGGGAACCAGTTCACGGGATTGTGTTGGTGTTGGAGGAGGTACGGGCTCGTTTCGTGAGCTAGGCGGTTGGTTTGCGCACTCGGCATGACATCTCTTCACTACGCGTGTGATTCCGAGAGTGCAAGCGCAGCCCTGCGATGAAAGCCATAGCGCGCGCGCTTGGTTTCAGGTTTCGAGAATGCTCGCGCTCGCACTCACACTCACAAAAAGTGAGAGCTTCCACCTCGATTTGAAAACGGCGCTTATCAAAAAGAGTCAGCCCAGCTAATCTTAATAAGATTGCCTGCCGTTCAGAGGTGGCATCCGTCGCACGCGCAGCCCCTGCCCTGATCAAAGGAAGAGACACTTAGATGAAACGTGGCGTTTTTGTTGGACTCCTGAGCCTTCTTGGAACCGTTTTTTTGGGGCTGGCTTGCAGTTCCGGGAGTGTATCGGGGCCCGCATCTGGCCCGGATGGGACGGATAGCTTGGGCGGAAGCTCCAATAACCCCAGCGGCACGGGTTCGAGGCCGGGCATCGACCTGGGCAATGAGGCAGGCAGGGGCGGTCAAGCCGGATCCGGCAACAACGGGGGCGTTCAGGGGCAGGGGAGCGTCTGTGGAGACTCCACGACCACGGGCAGTGAAACCTGTGACGACAGCAACGCACGGCCAGGAGACGGCTGTTCGTCGGTCTGCACGCTGGAGCCGTTCTTCAGTTGCCCTACGGTTGGCCAAGCCTGCGTCTCCACGATCGTGTGTGGTAGCAGCGTGATCGAAGGCAGCGAAGGCTGCGATGATGGCAACAAGCTTGCCAGCGATGGTTGCTCGGCAGAGTGTCAAGTGGAGGCGGGCTTTGCTTGCGGCACACCAGGTCAAGCTTGCGTGGTGTCAGCGACAGCGGTGTGCGGCGATGGTTCGATCAATGTGGGGGAAACCTGCGATGATGGGCAGGCTACGCCGGTGAGTGGTGATGGCTGCTCCAGCACCTGTCGGGTCGAAAATGGGTACAGCTGCCCGAGCCCTGGTGCGCCCTGTTCAGTGATCGCGTTCTGTGGCAATGCCGTGGTTTCGAGCGGTGAAGAATGCGACGATGGGAACACCTCACCAGGCGATGGCTGCAATGGATCCTGCCTGAAAGAACCCTATTTTGACTGTCCGGTGCAGGGCGGCGTTTGCACGACGCAGATCTTCTGCGGCGATTCAAGAGTGGTTGGGGATGAAGAGTGCGACGACGGTCCGGCAAACGGCACGCCGGTGGGTGGCGATGGTTGCTCGGTCGGGTGCAAGATTGAGGCGGGCTATAGCTGCCCTGCCGATCTCGGCGTGGGTGGAGCCTGCGTTGCGATTCCCGCTGATACATGCAGCGATGGGAAACTCACATTTGGTGAGTTTTGCGACGATGGCAATCTGAACCCCAACGACGGCTGCACGGCGATTTGTGAAGTCACACCCGGCTACAATTGTCCGACAGCGAACGCGCTCTGCACGCTGCTTCAGTATTGTGGTGATTCGAAGGTAAGTCCAAGTTTGGGCGAGCAGTGCGACGACGGCCCCTCTCCCATGAGTAGCGATGGCTGCTCCAGCACGTGCAAGGTGGAGGCGGGCTTCATCTGCGCCGTGGCTGGTCAGCCTTGCGTGGCCGAGGTGTGTGGGAATGGTATCCGCACCGCGAGTGAAGAGTGCGACGATTCCAATACGGCTGGTGGGGAAGGCTGCAATGGGAGCTGCAAGCTGGAAGCTGGCTTCACCTGCCCAGTTTCGGGTGCCAAATGCTTGCCGCGTTGTGGTGATGGTCAGCTCAAGGGTTACGAAACATGTGAAGACGGCAACACCCAAAGCGGCGATGGCTGCAGTTCAGCCTGCCTTGTCGAGCCGGGACATTTCTGTCCAACGCTGAACGCAGCCTGCAGCAAGGCAAACTGCGGAAACGGGATCAAAGAGGGCGACGAACCTTGCGACGACGGTAATCAGGTGAGCGGTGACGGTTGCACTCCCGCCTGCATTCCAGAGCCCACCTTCACCAACGGCGTCGTCAACAACGTGTGTGGCGACGGTGCGAAGGTGAGCAGCGAAGCCTGCGACGATGGCAATGCCGTCAGCGGTGACGGCTGCAGTGCAACCTGCACGCTGGAGGCTGGATTCGCGTGTGCGTTAGTGGTGAGCACCCCAGCTTCAGTGACGCTTCCGATCACGCTGCGGGACTTCCTCGATAAGGACACGACGGACGGCCATATCGATTTTGAGAACAACACGGGGGATGACCGAGGCATCGCCGGGCCTGTTTGCACGCCGGGCAATCAGCTCACCTGCGGCAAGCTCGTCACTTCCTTGGCGAATCAGACCCTCAATCCAGCGGGCATTCCGCTGCAAGACAACACCGAAGCGGATCCGACCATCCACGGCGCCGATGCCGCTGCTAAGCGAGCCAATTACAACAAATGGTACACGGATGTGCCTTCCGGCGCGGGCAAGAATGTGACGGTGCAGGACACCATCCCACTCGCCCGCCAAATGGACGGAACCTACAGTTTTACCAGCAACAATTTCTTCCCGCTCGACAACAAGGCGATGGGGAATCAAGAACGGAGCCGCAACTTCCATTTCACTTCGGTGGTTCGCCACTACTTCCAGTATCGGGGCGGCGAGAAGCTCACCTTCTCCGGGGACGACGACGTGTGGGTGTTCGTGAATGGCCGGCTAGCGCTCGACTTGGGCGGCGTTCATGGCTCCCAAACGGCGTCTTTCACGTTGGGCGACGAAGATGCCAGCGGTACCTATAGTGCTGGAGAAATGACCGACACCGTCGATGATCGGTTCGCGATCACCAAGGGCGAGATCTATCAGATCACGCTATTTCACGCAGAACGCCACACGACTCAGTCCAATTTCACACTGACTTTGGCGAACTTCATCCTGGGGCGCTCCGTCTGCACGCCGACCTGCGGGGATGGCACGATTGTGCGCGGCGAGGTTTGCGATGATGGCACCGGAAACGTCGACAACACGTATGGAGCCTGCAACACCACGTGTTCAGCCAAAACCTTTTGTGGGGATGGGCAGAAGAATGGGCCTGAAGCGTGCGACGACGGCCTCAACCTGACCACCTACGGCGTGAGCGCCAATCAGTGTGCTCCCGGTTGCGTGCTGGCACCCTATTGTGGCGACAGCCAAGTAGCGCTCGGGATTGAGCTCTGCGACGACGGCGGAAACAATGCGAACAACGTGTACGGTGTGTGCAACACCACCTGCTCAGCCAAGCAATCTTGCGGCGATGGTATCGTTACCGGTACCGAATCCTGTGACCAAGG
>ENA-ORBV01000876-ORBV01000876.1-microbial-mat-metagenome-genome-assembly--contig:-NODE-876-length-68755-cov-5.566237_pt1 | contig 68755 bp, 71 predicted proteins | sample MGYA00237777_ERZ505514 | MGnify/ENA primary metagenome ERZ505514 (study PRJEB26160, sample SAMN06269048) | microbial mat metagenome | isolation source: Oligotrophic lake microbial mat | place...
GGGCATGTGTACAATGATAATCCTGGTGCAGATGACTTGGAGGAGGAGCCCAACAATGAACTTGCAACCGCAATGATGGAGGCTCAGGCAAAGAAAGATAATGAAGCCGAAGTCGCCGCTCTAATTGATTGGGCGGACTGTGTTTCCAGCTATCAAGAAAGCAAGCACAAGTAGAAGATGAATTCCATCTAACCAATGAGTTGCAACGTCTAGGTGAAGAGATGCAAAATGAAAGTAAAATCCCTAGCGCTCCACCCGGCTGGCGTTGCCCCGGTGCACCAGATGATTGGAAGCCAAGCAAATCCAGAAGAGGCCAACCAGAAGACTTTGCCAGTGTTGACAATCCTGGTGGTTGGGATTCATTTTCTTGGCAACCCATGTTCAAGAAAACCATCAAGAAAGAAACACCTCAGGCGAAAAGCAAAAAGAAAAGCAATGCCAAGAATTTGAACGAGGAGGAGGCTGACAAATCGGGACCCTGCTTGCATCACAGCCTGCCCACTGGTGCCACACCAGTGCCCTTGAAAGATGGCAAGAGAGTGGTGGAGAATTTTGAGTTTCACCACAAGGGATGGAAAAATGATGGACCATTGTTCAGGGATGGAGCAACGCGAGATAACTTGTTTCCGCAGCAAAGAGCAGGAGCGCTGGATTTGGATGCATTGAAACGTTTAGGATTAACACTGGATCGAATGAGAGAGGCAGATGGTGCACCTGATGCACTGTTCTTCCATCAATTGTTGCTTCCCATGCACAACATTGACGATGAAAAAGTGTTAACTGTCCCTAGAGACCCAAGAAAAGGATTCTACAGCAACATGTTGCGGTGGACTAATTTGCATGTGGCAGGAGAGCTTGGCATTTTGTGTGGCGGACATGGTCATGAGTTTTGCTCCACATCACCAGCTGAACTCTTGAAGTGGGATGGCACTGTTGTTATGGATGGTGTGTTGGGTGGCACACATGGATCATTCCTCTCGCGATTTCAAAAAAGAGAAGGAAATGAACTGCATCACGAAGCCATCTCCAAAACGTTCACAAAGGAACTTTGGTTGGAGATCAAGCGAACGTGCAAGCTGTGGGACAATCTGTTGGCAAAGAAGAAAGGGGAAGAAGGATGTGACCCAGCACACAAGCATGACTACATGTTTGATGTTATTGTTCACAATGTCAATGCCATGTCACTGTTCGTGTGTCAGGATCTCTGTCTTGATGAAACAAGCTACGCTTTCAATGGTTGGGGTGAACTCGGCACTGGTTTGTTTGGTTTAATTGTGGGCAAACCTGGCATCACTCGAGGAGGACAAACAGTTCTTGTCTCTGACGTTGACAAAATCCATCCAAGAGCGTGTCTCCACCGACACAAGCTACACCCAAATTGGTTTACCTTGCCAGGACCGAATGAAATGGCCCTCATTTGGGAGAAGCTTCTTACATTGTTGGAAGGTGATCCAGCATTCTTCTGTCCTGCGCCCTCATTCTGAGCCAAACCGCATGTTGCGTGTGACAACTGCTTCAGTGGTGATGCTGTGACAAAGTTTGCCTTAAAAGAAGGCTTCGGCATGACTCTTACATGTCATCGCGACAGGCTGCCGAAGAAGATCCTAGAAAGTGTCTCCATGAGGAAAAAACAGCAGTGAACCCACGCTCCAAAGCTGCACACTTTTTGCAACCAATCTTTTGCATCAAACCACAGAATGATGGGGGCAAGATGCAGTTAACGTCCTTCCAGTCAACAAGCTCCTGCAACATGATCCATGTCAATGCCACAAATGATTGTGAGCTGCGTGCACAAGCCAAACAATGAGGCCAAGGAAAGTGCAAACGTCACTGGGCAATGGAGATGAACGAATCTTGAGCCTTGCACCTTCAAACACATGGCAGGATCCACACGATTGATTCGCTCATTGAGAATTGCAATGTGTGCTACAGGCAAGCCCAACAATTGGCGAATTCTATTCTGAAATGAAGTTTTCGTGTCTGCTCACTTGCACACTGTGACATTCTTCCTGGGACATGAAAATGCTGGCATTCGCCCATGCTGCATGCAAAAGCTCTCGCAATTGTGGTGGCGTGCGACATGCACAAAGAGTGCTGTGAAGGGTCACAGCATGGTTGGAGAACAGAAAGGCCTGTGTCGTTCTGCAGATTTTGCTAGAAGCTTGCACGGCAGATGTTGAACTGTGATCAATCTCAAAGAAAGCACCCTGGCGATGAGAAATTCCGTGTCTCAACAAGGCAGCAGAAAGCGAGACGATCCATTGGTCGAAGCTTCTCCTCGGGAAGTTCCTCTAACATGACGGATTCAAGTGGTCTCCCGAAGGATGACTTCGTGAAGAATGAATCTCGTTTGTGCGGGGATTTGACACCCTCATGTGAACATCTCGAACAACGTGTTCCGATGTCGGGCAAAGGTCACAAAATGTGTGTTGTGTGTGGAGAAACTGCCTGTCATGTCTGCATGAAATGTGTTGGCCCAGAGGGAAAGAAGAGAATTGCCATGCACATCAAAACTCACACGAACAACGATGGTGCAGCTGCTGCTGACCCCACCAAAGTGCCATGCTTTTTTCATTGCCACACCAGCTCTTTCTTTGGTTTGGCAAAGAATGATCATGCTTTGATTGGAAAAAGAAAGAGAGATTGCACATTTCCAACTAAAGAGGATGTTGATCGGCGTCGAAAGGAAACCAAAGCGTTACTGCAGCCAGTTGTAACCCTCCCAGATGCCACTGATGCAGCACTAACGCCTCAGGCAACTGCTGTCAGCAACAGCAATGGAATAGCCATGAGAAATGGAGAGCAACATGCTAAACTAGAACAAAATAATTGACAGACCATGAGCAACACATGAACGACGGCACCAAAAAGAAGGATCAAATTTCTTTTTCAAAACAGTTCGCTCGTCATTTTGATAGCTTCAACCTTGTGTTCTGCTGCAATTTGCACTGGCAATTGCCTGTTGGAAAAAACGGTCGCTCACTTCTTTGACAGCGAAAACCGTTGGTCTGTGCGCTGCACCAGAATGACAGACTGCTGCTCCGAGTGCTAGCTAGCAGCTAGCTACTAGTGCCGACATTGTAGTGGCTAGCTTTAGCAGGAGTGCTTTCAACGCACAAGAAAGAAGAAAAGAAAGAAAGAAAGAAAGAAAGAAAAAGAGAGAGGAAACCACACACAGTTTCCCCCACAAAAATGAGTTGCGCATTGCGAGTGCACACAAGAGGACACATGCCACAAGTTGGCCCCAAAATCCAGAGTTGCACCCTTTGCAGATGACACAAACAGTGAGCTCTCAACGTGCTTCAGGATGTTCCCATTCTTTCTTCCCAACGTTGATCCTCGTTTCGGTTAGCTTTCATTGCAGTCAACGTGTTGACCCACACAAGACAATGGTGCTGCTGCAACACAAAACCAGGAGCTTTGGGTTGTTTGGAACAGTTTCTCTGACATCGTTTGCAGATGCTCTCCCAGTCACCCTCCATGATAGTGTCCCCATCAGTTCCCCCCGTTTGTCCACCAATTGTTCATTTGGATTCAAAACTGCTCAGATGATGTTGGCCCCACTGGCGTTTCAGCATGCCACATTGATTGATTGGTTGATGACAACTTCGCACATCAATTCAGCAATTGTCTCACCAACAACGTTTTCACCATGAACAAACAAAAACACGATTGACCAATCTCATCAACAAAATGATGATCCCTGTCTGTCATCATGGACAGTGGTGACTCCCAATCCCATTGCTGCTGTGGGAGCAATGAGAATTAATTCATCTCCTGTCAATCTGTTTCATAAAGAAAATGCTCATTCTGTTGCTCTCACAAATCCATCCTCTGTTGACTTCAATCTGTTTTCCTGTTGTTGTTGTTTCCCCTTCTTCTGAAACAAAATTGACTGCTCAATCATGGACCCTCACCTTCTTCTTGGTCATCCCGGTCCATGCCGCCACTGGTCGCATGCAGGAAGAGCACATCTGCCATCAGAACATTGTGCTTCCCTTTGTCTGACATCTCTTCAAGTTTGTGCTGTGCAACGATTGCGGGTTTGCGCAATTCAAGTTCTCAATTCCAAGACCCCGTTGTTCAAATGCACCATCTCGGCACGCTCCAGTGGCCCTGCTGGGCTAACTGCTGGGCTCACTGCTGGTTGAGCCCAGAGTGAGCCGAGAGTGAGCCGAGAGTGAGCCCAGAAGTGAGCCCAGAAGTGAGCAAGCGTTGACTGTGAGCCTATGTGCGACCAAATTGGGCTCATGTGCGACCTCCAGGGACGAAGTTCTCAAAGGTTGGCTTCTGCCAAATTTGGTGCAAGTCTATTGCACTCTATTTCCGATGTTAACACATTCCCCGGGAAATTTGAATTTTGTCGCAGGTACACAATGTTTGATAGTCAAGAAGCCGGGCAAAAACTGATTTCCGCACCTTGGCGCCAGGCGATGTCATAAAATCTGAAAAGATTGCTAAAGAGGTGCTGCATCGAATGCAGCGCTCAGCTCTGAACGCACACACTAACAAGCCTCGGTCGGAAGATACATTTCTTATCAACACTACTGCTGCTACTCTACTCGCACTGCACTGCATCCACCATGACGATGATCGTTTCTAAAGACGCAATCAAACGTTTTATTGAAGCCAATCATGACGCATGTCCCTTCAGTGAGATTAAGTCTACTAGAAGTGGTTATTACTGTAAGTGGCTATTGTTTAAATGCAAAGGCACTGTGAGTGGCATCATGAGGGCCAACAGGGGTCATCAAATTGCCATGCTGACATCATCAGTAGACGTCAACACCTTCCATCACTTGTTGATCTCGGGGCAAGCCTATCCACTCACGCCCGACATGGAACATATTCAGGATGTTATGGAAGTGTGGGGAAGGAATCACAGCGCCTTCTGGCACCAGCGAGTTCTTCTCCTGTTCCAACAGGCTTGTGAGAACCCCCATCGCTTTTCCGACAACTTGACAAGAAAGTTCTTGATTCTTTTATGCATTCGTATCCGCGTTGATGAGGTAGTCAAGAAGCACTTCGCATTCCTGTACATGCAAGATGCCATCGACGAGCTTACCTTCCAGTGGCATTGTGCCTTCCATGACATGTACGAGCACACCACCAAGGATTATTTTGAACTCGTTATTTGTAGCATGCGTTTTCTTGACAAGAAAATCAATCATGCTCTGTCGGGGCAATTGGCGCCACATGGTGCGAGCGAAGCGGAGGAAGAAGAAGCTGAAGAACGATCAACACCAGATGAGGCTTCGTCATTGTCAATGGTTACTGTTAGTTCAAGTGAGGAATGAGAAGTGAGTGACATTAATTATTGAAGTGCAAGGTGTAGTAGTCAAAAAGCACATTTGGTCTTACCTTTTTGGGAGGCGACAAGCACCACAGCGAATGGGGGCTTGTCGTGCACGGTTGATGGGTGCAACGTGGTCCCATCATACAGGTCACATGATGCTCTTTCATTTGATAGCATTTAGAACAATAGTTCCTCTTACATTTGCTACCAAAACTTTCTGTCTTAATGTCGTGTTCTCGTTTCTGAAATCCACACGACATGCACCATGTCTTTCCTTGAAATCCGTTTAGGTAGTTCGGTTTCTGTTGCCGTGGTGCCCCTAGACGCCAAGGCACTTGTACGGCTCGCTGGTTCAATCCGTTAATTGCCCTCTCAGTGATAGTTGGATTTAAAACCGTTGGAGCACCAAATGGTGTGCCAAGACCGGTAGCACGATATTGGATGGCTTCGGCGTTTCTTCCTGTTGGCAACGCCGTCATTTGTCGTGTCGTTTGGAAAGTATGGTTAAGTGCTTTCATTTCGGGGCAGTTTGGGTCGCAGATACCAGCAAGTCGCTCAGATTCAATGGCATCATCGTAATGTTGTTGCAGTTGTACGTAACTCTTTCGGTTGATCATTACGATGTTGTTTTCTGTGTCCTCTTCTTCGAGTTTCCGACGATAACGTTCGGCCACTTCCATGTTCCAGGCAAGTTCGAAATCGCGATATCCAACCCTGGGTAGACCTGGCGACACATGACGCTTGTATTTGCACTTCATCCGAGCAAAAAGAGAATACTCTTCTCGTTCTAGGTCTGTAGCTGCAACCGAGGAATTAAGGGACCTGAAAGGTATCCATGGCTCATGATTCGTCATCCTAGCAAATGATTGCAGTGAAGTTTCTGGTGACAACGTATCCAGAACCATTTGGTGAACATGCTCTACCTCTCTGTCAATCGATGGCTGCTCCGGGTGATCATCTTCGGCGTCGGGGTCAAAGTCGACCGGGATGGGAACAATGTCACCCAAAAGAGGCTCTTCCTCTTCTGTGGCTGGTTCATTTTCATCCTCAGACTCGTTGTCGGATTCATCAAGAGTGTCGAAATTAATGTTGCCAAGGAACAGATGAAGAGCCTGCTCGTCAATCTCTTCGGGTGAATAAACTTCGTTTTCGTTCCCCAAGTCGGTCGGATTAGATACATTGTCGAAACAATCGTAGTTAAAATTCAACCCAAGGGCCTCATTGAAGTGATTTGGCAATCGAGTTGGTGCACTCAATTCGGGGAATGGTAGCTCTTCATCTCCATAGCCGGCACCCTTGGCGAGGCTGTTCAATAACGCCAAGACTTCTGTCTTGTGCGTTCCATAATCGCATGAACCCATTCGTCGGACCATTCTCTTATCGTTGGAGACTTCAAAGAAGGTACCCAGTAAGCGATCAGCACGATCGATGCCAACCATAGCGCCAAGTACCAAATTAAGATACTTGTTGTCAGTTTCGTTAAGGCTTGTTCCCCTTGCTATGTAGTGTACATTTGTCTTTGGGTTGGTGATGTGAATGTCGACATTCTTGGGGTCACTTAAGCAGCCATGATCGATGTGGTGCAATTGACGCTCGATTAGCTTCCGAAGCTCTGGCTTCATCGATTTGAAGAACTTCGGACATTTCCGAGGATCCTTCCCCCTTAAACGATCAGCTTCTGATACCGCGTCCACGCAAAACACATAGTTGAGCACTCGAAGCACCCTTTCACGCAGAATGTCTGGTTCTGGAATTGCAGATCGTGCCTCTTTTACAATTTCGCGAGTGGTGACAGCTCGTCCCTTCTTTTCCATGACAACTGTCTTGGCTCGTTCGCACTCTTCAGGACTGAAGGCGAAAAGAGCACGTCTCATCAATCCTCGAAATGTGCCGGCTTCTTTAGAATTGGACTTCTCTAATGATGGATCCCACCGTTGTTGCCAGTGAAACGCATCTAGTCCAACCCCACAATTGGGGAAGATCTTTTTCAGTTGTTCTTCCGGTTTGCTCACAGCACAGCAATTGTCGATGTAACAGTGAAGCACCGTGGATTGCTCCGACTTCGCGTTGTACATAAGTCGGCGATCCAGTTTCTTTAAGTCGTCTTCTACTTCCTTCAGACTCTCCTGCGACTTCAAGGCCTTCCAAAAGACAGTCAATCCATGTTCATTCTGCACAGTGAGAATGCAAATAAACGGCCTGTAGCTTCGGCCGGGACCAACCCACACACGTGTCTTCTTCGCCGTTTCATAATTAAAGTCAAACTTCAGCATCGTAGCAGTCAATCCCCGCATCTTGCCATCTTGTATTTCCTTTCGGTGAGCGAACTCCGTTCGCAAAATGCCATTTACCTGAGACCACGATAAAAGCTTTGCGTTGTATCCACACTTGTCATACATTTGCGAGAACGCGGGAGGCAAAGTTGCTTCTTCTTCGCGGACGATTGGCCGTGTGCGTTCAGGGACTGTGGCTATGACATTGTCGAGGAGCACCACTTCATCTAAAGTGTTCTGCTGTGCTTCAAGATCCTCTATTTGTTCCCGTAGGTCATCAAAATGTTGTTCAATCATGAGTCTCCACTCTGGCTTAATGACAGGGTCATCACTTTCTAACAACTGCGTGCCAGTGCTTATGCCCCCGGCAACAAGGCGCCTTAACTTCGTGACACCAAGATGTTTAAGGCTAACGCCAAGGTTGTTGCGGTTGTGCTTCTTGTCAATGATAGGCTGAAAAGGAAGTCCCGAATACAATTTGCTTCTAGCAGTGGCGAGTTTGCGATTAACCAAAGCAAGACGCTCGCGTGCTCTCTTCGCCTGTCTTTCAGCAGCGGTCTCGTCTTCTTTCGGGCCGTAAAACCGTTGCATGCGCTGCTGCCCGTCCCTACCAATGGTTGCTGTCCGTGATTTTACACGTTGGGTTCGGACTAAGAAGAGATAATGCTGGTATTCTTCGTAATAGTGGTCCGTTGCCATCTTTTTTAATTGATTGCATGTCGTGGTTGTTGGCAAATTGCCTGCATTCACAATGTAGCTGCACAACTCATGATCAACGGCATACCGATCCGACAAACAGAATGGAAAGAACCCAAGCCATTCTTGAGCATCTAGCTGCATGCTGACCTTGTCATACCCAGCAAATCGTCTCCTACAAGAAGTGCACCAGCACAACTTCGTGTCCAAACACTTAAAGGATGTCAAACCACAAAGAACCTTTGGTTGATTAATCCACCGCACTTGACTACCATGTGTATCCACATGCTGTCGACACTTACAGTGGGGACAACATGGTATGAAATCTGGGATCAAGCAGTGTGGAACAAAGGAAGCAACACCCTTAACATAGTATGACTGAACGTCCACAACCCGTTTGCTGCCCCCTCCATGCCTAGGCGTTTTGGGTGTGAGGTTCCGCCAATCTTTGTCACAAAGATGCTTCTTCGCATCTGCATCCATACACCGGCGGACACTACGGATGAATTCCTTTTGTGCAGCACAGTACTTGGGTGCCATGATGTGATGGTTGTTGTTGCTGCCAGTCAAATTTTGTGTTGAATGATCTCATGTCGGCGGCATTGGCAACGTCTCTGAAGCATCACACCGGCAAGACTCACAAACCAACCAGCCGGCCAATTTCGTCCACCGGCAAAACCAATGGACCGTCTAAATGTTACGTCCAGCCTTGCCAAAAATCTAGAAATGTAGCTAATGTCGATGCGCTAGGGAGAGGAACAAAGACAGTCTGAAATGCAGTGCTTGGACGACATGTTGCTGTCCAATAAACAGTGACTGGAATGAGGTGGAAACGGAGAGAGATTTAAGGTGTTGATATTTTTGTCCAATCAGAACGCGTTATTAAGGTTGTACATAATAGAATTATGTCTTGCGAACACTATGGATATAAGTGAAAGCACACAAAGACATAAGCAACCATGAATGAAATGGGGGACAATGAGAGTCTTTTTTCTTTCTTTCTTTTTTTCTTCGTGGGAATAACTTATCACCATAAATGCCCAAAGGTTTGGCAAAAAGCAAGGTTTGGCAACAAGTTTTCAGGGGCAAGAACCAACGGGCAATTGAATGCCCAACAACAACGTTTGTGGCCAAATTTGCAACAACCATAACACCCGCCACAGCAGTAGGGCGCCTTCGGCACAACTACGTTCAGTTAGTACTACTACTAGCTAGCTAGAGCAGTTGCCGTCACAATTTTGTCCATTCCATCTGAACTGCCTCCGATCTTGAATATCCAGTCTCGTTCTTTCCTCCTCTCGTGTTGGTTCAACGATCACACAGTTACACAATCCCTTGGCAAACTCACTTTTTCGAGTAGGGGGTCGTTTTTCAACTCGACTACTCGCCGAAGGATGGTGTAATGATATTGACTGGGCTATTGAATTCATTCATTCCACAGAACACTGGCGGCATCAACTGAAAAGGAGAAACTACGTTCCATGTAGATTTTGTTGGGGAAAAGTATGCAATTATCTGCAACAAGTGGCGTTATTCGGTTACTGCTGGGAAATCCAGTTGTTTTTCTTCAGATTAATTGTGGGTGTGTTGGACTCCCGGATTGTGGTTCTACATACACAAGCGAGCACTTTGTCGTTGCTCTGCATCAAACACTCTTGACCCATACGTCCTCGGAATTGGGCATATCGGAATCACTCCACTTCAAATTACTCCTCCCAGACGACGGCGAGGCAAATCTGCACACGTATGCAAAAGATGAAAAATATCAAGCTGGCCCACCATTTCTCGGCTTGCCCAATCCACCATATTATCGAGAGTTGGCACAGCGGATCCATGCTATCAGTGAATCGAGATCATCTAAAAAGTCCCTCTTGATTCAAGAGAAGTTAAGTATCCTGGTGGCTGCCGAGTCGCTAGGCTTTGAAGAATCATTGTCACCAGCAATCGACTTGTTGCCAGATAGTACGAACATGAAGCCAAGATCGTCAACAATGCGCGACTGGCTCCAACAAGCAGGTGATTTTTGGGTCCTAAGGATGCTAGGGATGCGTCAAACAACAGGAACCGATCCCAGAGGCCTACTCCCTCCATCAAAATCGGATTTGCTTGCATCTGCGGCAACAATTATCAACAAGGGGAAGAACCCAAAACTTAGCGTCGCAGCAAAAGCGCGGGCAAAACATGCTCATCGGGGGGACGAGCAGTTCTTTGGCGTCGTGAAAGGAAGTCCAGAAAAGCAGAGCTCTGAGACGCAAGCTATCGTTTCCAGCATAGTGCACAATGCTGCATGGATCAACATCCATACCTTTGGTGGAATGAACAATCAACCTGTACTAGAAGTCAGATTGGAAAATGGATATGGAGCTCGGTGGACGGCTGATTGGACTGACCAGTTTAGGCCAGTAAATATCGAAATGCGGGGCTTTCTCGAGCCACAAATGGAAGATGGACACGAGAAGGGTTGGAAACATTGATAGAAAGAATAGTGTATCGACCTGGATCTGGCCAGACAATACATTGGCATGATTAACAACTGCCCTCGGACTTCGTCGACGTCGGCCGCAAAAGCGGCAACCACAGGCTACTGTCTTGTCTCTCATCTCCTTCATCAAAACATTTGTAGCACGCTGCTTCCCAGGTTTCTATGGCAAGCATGTTTTGCTCAAGGGGGCGTTTCGAATCGAAGCTACAAATCTTGCCGGTACAATGGGCCCTAGACTCGTGCCTGTCGTCGTTTGTTCGCACACCTCTGACCGCAACCAATATTGAAGTGGCTTGCCAGGCCGCTCATCGTGGGCAGGCTGGTACCGTCCACTGCCTCTCTCCCAGCGAGAAGACGCGCTGGGTGCCGATAAATTGACTGTGATACCGACCGGTGTTCGTGAAATAGAGACGGCTGAGCTTTTTTTCACGTAGCAAACTATCTATGTCTGAACAAGATTTTTACTTCGGGTGGCGTAGAGTGTAGGATCATCCAACTCCCCTAAGAGGATGGCTATGGCAAATATAGCAAAAGTTGCTACTACATGAATCTAGTTACATATAAGCCTTACTATTCAATAACGACAATTACCAGGTACTAGTAGTAGCTTGAACTTGAAACCATTGCTAAAAACCTAAAAAAGTGAAATTCAACTGTATTTTTCACGAATCGAAGTGACTAATTTCGTCAAAATCAGTCACGATTCAGCATTCCCGGTTTTACCGGCTAGTTTGGTTATTGTGTGTGTCATTGATTTTGAATTGATTGCTTTTCCTCACTGATTTGATGATTGGATTGTGTAGTTCTCGGCGAAAAATAACGTTGCGGTAAAAGAAGCACTACAACGTACTCAACTGGGCAGCACTACCGGTATTATTAGCTATAGTACTTTTACAGGTTTACTAAACACACTATTGTAGCTAGCTACACCGTTATCTTGTCGAAACCTTTTGTTGCTTTGAACTATCAGCACCAGATATCTATTGTACCAGTTTCTGGGGTTCTGTTGCACTTTTTGATAGGCAACACAGGCTACCGACACTGTTAATTTGTCGTGTTTGATTCATTGGTGCAGGTCCACCAAATTGTTGCCTACTAGTACCAATAATCTATTGAATCGGCAGTTTGCATCGAGACTGATAATGTTGAGTCAAGGAATGATGGAACGGTTCCTCTTGGTAGCAATGCTATTGCTCAGCATAGCGCTACATGAGATTGGTGCTCAGGAAAATATCACAGTTGCATCGGATGCTGCCACAGAGGAAATACTACTGCAAGACGAGCCTGACATATTGGCAACGGATGGAGAAATCGAAGCTGAAGATACTTTGATGCCGATAACGAATGAGATCAACTTGAATTCCTCTGCTAATGGCACCCAATTAACTACATCGGTTGTCACAACAACGCCGGAAGGATGTTACACAAGTCTGGATGATATATTTGAAGTTATTAGTGATGACGACAAGCTTTTCCAGAAAAAGCGATTTGTCATCTGCCCGGGCACTGTTATGGATGTAGGATTCCTTGTACCTGGAGTAGGGATTGAAAAGGGACAGTCACCCCTCATTCCGAGATCTAATACGGAATTTTTGTGTGGCGAAGACGGAAGTTCGGAAAACAATTGTGTCATTCGAGGAGGCGACTTTGGCGTGATTGTTGTCCCTGTGTTCTTTCGACAAGATCTCTCTGTAAATAATGTCTTGATCAAGGGCTTTACTTTTGTGGGGCAGGTTCAGTATGCCGCTTTCCTCGCAAGTCAGGGAGATATAACATTTGAAGATTGTATCACAAAGGTAAGAAATTTTGAATGGAAGATGAGTGCATGGCATGGTGAGATATGGAGATAGTGTCTTACAGAAAACATCCCCTCGAACCCAGGACTCCGCCAACTTCGGTCCATTCGTAAGCTCCTTTGATGCTAGTTTAGAGCTAATGGACAGAAGATTGGAGGCAGAGGGCGTGACCCATAATCCTTGGGATGCTACCATGGACTATATCCAAAGCTATCGAGATGGGACGCATTCTCGTCGTAAGCTTGAAAGAACCGATGGCGAACGGTCTCTTCAAACGAACAGTTTGGTTCTCACCGTTCGAAGATGTCAGTTTATAGTAAGTTTGTGTTAAAAACTTTCTTCGGTTCCTTTTGTGATGGGGTTGTCACTCACTGTGTCTTGCATGCTCGGATGGCGTACTGTAGAATCTACAACAAATAGAGAGGAAGCTTGGAGTAGAATTTGGTGTATTCTCGGTGAAAGGGCCCGACAATATACTCATCATGGAAGAGTGCACATTCGCTAACAACCAATACGGCAATCAAGAGCTCACTGTACGTTCATATCAAAGGGTATTGTTGTTGTTGTCATTGTCTTGTGCAGTGTAGCCCTCACTTTTGCTTTTTGGTGCACATGCTACCTTTTGTCAATCGCAATGCTATCATATTCTCTCCTTTTACAATCATCTATTACTAGCCTATTGGTTACGGACTTTTAGTACAGGAGGGAGGTGTGGAAATGAAAGATAATTGTTTCGTCGATAATGATTTCCGCGGTTCCGGTGCCGTTTTATTACAACAAACCGAGAACCCCTTTGCACCAACAGCTGGTTTTATTGTGAGCAATTACGCGACAACGGACGACGCCGACTTAAGTTGCCCCTTTGCCGCATATTTTGCAACGGATGAAGACAGGAGGAATTCCAATTTTACGTGCGTCCCAGTCCAAACGGATGAATGTGGTGGTGAGCCGATTGGTCCTGCGATAGAATCACCGACAACAGCACCAAGCTTTAGTAGCGGCGCTATTGTATCGTCGCACAGGTTACAAACTGCTCTTTCTGCTGCTGTCTTGCTACTTGGCTTGGAGCTTTTCTGCTAGCCAGTACATTTTCTGACCGTAAAAGCCACAAACTCTTTCTTCCTTGTTGTTTCTCTTGCTTGTGATAAACACACATCAATCGTTTATCATTTCAAGAATAGGGGTTAGTCCAATGAGAGTGATAATATGATAATTGTTCAAAGGATATTGTTATTTACAGTGTTGCATATTTCAAAAATGTAGCTCTTACTTGTCATCGTCGTCGTCATCATCAGCTATTGTTTGGTAGCGGTAGAAATGTATCAGTTGGAAAGCCCAGCGCAAACAAGACAACCCCTATCAAATGAGCCTTTAAAAGTACCATGCGGTACTGGTAGAGAGGGGTGTCCTTGTTGTTGAAAAAATACAGAGACGGCAATCCCATGGTGTTGCAAAACGAATGCGCAAGGCAAACCGCCACAATCGAACGGGACCGCAAAAAGGCATGGGCTGCATACGCCCCAAAGAGCGACGTGTACAGAAACTGAAATACTGTGGATATGATGACACGCGAAAGCTGCTCTCCTTGATGGATCTTCAAGGCTGCATGATGACAATGTGCCAAACCGAAAAAGACAGGCGCGAGCCAAGCCACGGCCCATGGATGGATTTGTTGTGTGGCCACCAATGCCGGGACCATGCACCCACGAAAGACGATTTCTTCAAATATAGGAGCAATGACTTTGCTTCGCAAGGAAATCCATCGCTCTACTTCCTGCTGCCGTTCAGACAGTGGCACAATCCGTGGCGGAAAGAGGACGGCCTGAAGCGCTTCCAAGTAAACAGAAATCGGTACTGGCGTGTCTTGAGTGGCTGCTGACGTTGTTGGCGATGGTGATGATGATGACGTCCTTGGTTGCTGTGACGCTTGTGCCATGAGCTTGGCTTGCATTAATATGACGGCAATTGGCCCAATGTACAGAATCATCGAATGAAAGAGGGTCCCGAAAAGGTTCCAAACAGGCCTGACAGCAAATCCCGTTCGAACCAAAACAGGATCTGTACCATCGATAGTAGTCTCATAATAATCATTGCTGCTGTTTGAATGATTAGGAATGCAAAATGTGTAGGAGTATGCCACAATAGCACTCATGCATACGCTTCCCGTGGCAAAGGTTCGCCACTTGATTTGCAGTGGATCATCTCGATCGAGGCGTCGAACCTTGGCAGGAACCAGAACATACAAAGCCCCCACAAAGGCCGCGGAGACGCAAAAGCAATATGTTGTGGCCTTGATCAGTGATGGTCGCACATGATGGCATTCTTGGAGCAATGCTTGAGCTACAAAGTTGAAGGAATAATCAGACTTCATGTTGAATAATTGTCATGGTTTGTTGTTGAAGTTGCTGCAAACAAAAATTCTTGGTTGATCACCCCCAAATGCGACCCCCTTCAAACCCTTTCGTTTAAGATTTTTTTGTTAAAAAATAGGGGTCGCCCCCAATTTGAAGATCTCGACAACTGAAGAACCGTAAACAAACCTTCAACGGGCTGACAAAAATAATTCTTTTCTCTTTCTTTCTTGAAATTGCCCAAACTACCTACTGCATCATGACAAGTGAAATAGCAGTAGCGAACGAAAGGACGCATCAAGATGCGGAAGAAGCAAAAGGTCCTGAATGTGACAGTGATCGAGCGCCTCCATACGATAGCACGATGACGGTTGAGCCAATCCTTCAGCCAGCAGCAGGACCTGTCGTCACGACAAGCGACACGGTTTCCTTCATGCCCACAGACATCCAAGTCATGTCCATGTATTCGAGCAACAATAAGTCCACCAACATGATTGACAATTCCAGAATAAATTATTTGCCCATCAAGCTTCGTTGTGGTGTGATTGCCATGATCCGAACCAATGTCATGGTGTGCTGTCCTTCCGTGCTGCAGTGTCTCAACAAGGATCTCTTGCAGTGCCTGGAAATCATGCCCGTCTCGGTACGCGCCTTAATTCTAAGGACGCGCATTTGGGTCAATTTGTCTTATAGCTATGGTCCTCGCGACAATTTACGCTTACTGAAACATACTACGGCACATCATCATGATGCATGGCTCTTGTGGGCACGGGATCGACCCGACAAAGTGTGGGGCATTGAAATTTACGATTGTCGAGACTATCAACGCATGAGGTTGCATTGGAATGGAGCTGGCTTGATTTGTCATGAACTCTGTCATTTAATACACCAATTCGCCTTGCAAGACGGCCTTCGAAATGCCAAGGTCTTGCAAGCATATTTGGCAGCCAAGCATTCCGGACTATACGACAAGACATTGCGTCGAGATTGGGCGGGGTTGGATTGCGACTGGGATTTGGCATATGCCATGGTAGACCACAAAGAGTTCTTTGCAGAATTGTCCGTCGCCTATTTGAGTGATACCTACCAGCATTTAGAAAAAGGCGACAGTTCCATGATGGAAAGTTGCAGTCCCCCGTATCTCGAACACAATGTCGTGAAACGAATCAAAGAACGAAAACTCCAAATGACCATACCGGAAGCAAAAGGATCCGTACGAGGCATTCCAAATCGACAACTTAGTCACTACTCTACTAATGTAGATGACGATGAGGATGGCAGGGAGAGTGCAGTATCCATCAAAAACCCGTTTCTACAATTTCTTCATTGCCTTTTCAAGTTGTGCAGGCCTGCTAGTAATAAGACGAATCCTCTCAAGAGAATACATCCACCCTGCAACAAGTTTTATCCCTTTACACGCGGCCAACTGAGAGGGCACGATGCGCAGACCTATGATGTTGTCCGGGAATTATGGCGCGAGATTGAACTCTGGGAGGATCCCAAAGATGACCTCTTGTGTGGCAAAGGTTTGGGGGGACTATTTGCACCTTTGATGTCCTTGAGCAAATTTCAATCGAGCTAATGAAGAAAAATGCAGTCTTCCCAACACATCAATATAGAACTGTATAGTAATTGTAAGCATTCGATGCTGTCGATATTGACTTTGCTTGGTACAAAAACAAACACATTACTTGTAAATAACAATTTACTGCAACTTGGCTCCTGCAATAAAAATAGGACGTATGATTACCCCAACGAAATGGTGAAAATAATAGACCTTACTGTACTGTGTACTGGTAGTTGAAAAATACGTGCGCTCTAAGTTATTATTCCTCAGGGTATATGATTTTATGATACCACGATGGCAATCCAGCTCCGATGAGTCGATAATCATAATGCATTTCTTCTTCTTGGACATCTCTTCTTGCCAACAAGCACATACTGTGCATATCAATCACGTAGCGATCAAAGGTTCTGTTAATCCAAGCCGGAGGGACAGCGTAGTGATTGGGTACATAACGATGGAGATCTTGCAACGCCATGTTTTGTGTAAAATTCAACATGACAGAAGACAAATTGGGGAGTGACCCGGGTTGTGGATGATTCACCACATGGCCAATCGCAAAAGGATTTGAATTGGGTCGTGTCAACACGGTATAAGGTGAACGCCTTGAATCAACGATAAAGTTGTCGTAACGAATAGAAAGTTGCAGATTATCATTGTCATTGAAATGATCTTCCACGTCCGGTCTTACCGATCCAAGCGGCCATACGGGTCCAGGTTGAAAGGCGACCAATGATCCAGCCAAAGCCGTTCCATCAACAAAGACGCCTCGACCGGCCCCTGGAATAAGGGATTTTAATGCCAAAACGGAATATCCCAATTCTTTTCGCAACAAGGCTGCTCGATATAAATTGATGGTTTGATACTGTCGAATGGCAATAAATGTAGCTTCATCAGCTGTCGTGACTCGGAATCCAAAATCATCTAGTTCGTCATCAAAATCAGTAGGAATGGTTTCTACCCATTGTCCTTTTCCGTTGGAAGAATTGTCACTGTTGTCCCATCCATGAAAGTCAATGACTAATTTTAGAGCTCCCAGTTTTCGCTCTAAAAAGGCAATGGATCGCGATAATTTGAGTGAAATAGCATCGGGTGATCGGAGATCGGGCGACGACCGAAACTCTTCCAGTCGGGTTGAAGTTTGTTCCCACTCGTCTTTCAGGACGTCTTTGTAAACACCGTAATTGTGATTCGCCATGACATCGGTGTCTTCTCCCGCTGCCGCTGCCGGATCGGTATTAGTGTTTGTTGTACTTTCCACCAAACCAAACAATTCCGGTGCCATTGTGGAATCGACAGTATCGAACGCTTCAAAGGCATCCAATACAAAGGGTGCCAAAGCATCTTGCATTTCGTATCGCAATTGGACGTTGCTCATATCATCCAGGGCTCGTTTTTCCAATTCTTCAAAGGCCTTGTCAAAGGCTTGCATATACTCCAAGTCGGGATTTTCAAGACGAACTTGTCGTAATTTGGTCACCAGTAACAGATAGTACAAATCTTTGCGTTCTTGAATTTTATATTCACTGGAGTGATCATCGTTGTCGGACGTCAAGCTCCTCCAGACGCGTTTCAACATGGAAGGCGGAGCCGCTTTGTCGATGCTACTGCTGCCGGTGGTTGCAATGTCACTCCCACTATTGCCACTGAACTTGCGAGAAGGATGACTTGCAATGCCACGGCCTGTACCATTTGCGCTTTTGGTAGTACAACAGGATGGGGTGGCTGGAGATCCAGCCGTTGCAGCAGCAAGGACTCCCAAAGGACGCCAACTACATCGCGAAAGCTGCCGTTGTGTTCGAACCAGCATCCTATTTTTATTTGCAGTCAAAAAGAGAGGATTGCAATAGTCTATCTGGCAAGCAAGCAAGCAAGCAAGCAAGCAAGCAAGCAAGCAATCTAGCTAGCTACAGTAGCAATTAGAATTAGAGGATGTGGCATGTGTTTGGTTGCCTCTATTTGTTGGACGACGGCGGCGGGCGAGAAAATGAAAATTAATGAAAGATATAGAGCGACGTCTGGGCGTCGTCAGAGCTAGCTAGCTAGCTAGCTATTTCGGCTTCCCAGCTTGACTTTTTAAAACGACGAAAAATTCAGACCAGAACAATTTTTAGATCACACCCTGATACCAGGTACCATCAATCTAACATTCATGTGAAGCTCATTATTGCCATGGATTTTTATACTGTGTGTTTGCTAGAATGCACACTGAATCATTTGTCTTTTAGTGGGTGCCTCTTTGTGGTGAGATCTGTCCACCCGAGGAAATCCAGCAAGATGTTTTGAGTGGAAACAATCACTTGTTTGCTGAGCTGGTGTTGTTGAGCGAAAACCTCATGCATGATGCACAGTGTGCTGTGCTGCACAAAACTAATACCCAGCTGTCTGGGACGACGTTACCTTGCAGTAGTCTACTAGTAGTACTAAGATTGGGAGAGGTGTGCATCATTAAGACGCCATCACATTATTATTAGATTCTTTTACAGTTACACTAGCTTAGTAGTACGGCAGAGTGCCAACTCGATCACTGCTTTTCGAGAAAGCGGCTCTGAATACTATGAATACAGAAACACGGATTTGATATACATATGCTGACAACAGATGAAACCGGGACAAAATCGGTTCCTACTAATGGCACAACTTGAGGCCGGCCTAAATCGCTTGATGGAGCGGAGCCATGGCCTTAGCACGATAGATCACAAAATGCCGAGCGCAGGACGCGGCTGCTCGACAGACAAAGAAGTAATGGTACAATCAATCAATCAATCATGGTGATACCCAAAAAAACAAATCCCCAAAATGAAAATGAAAGCCCTGCGATTTACTCCTGATGATGGTGTTGAGGTGGTTGTTGGTGTTGTTGCTGCTGCTGTGGATGGTGGTGATGGTGAGTTGGAGGAGGCTGTGGTGGGTGCTCCATGCCTTGTTGCTCGGGAGGATACTCGTAATGTGGATGAGCCTGGTGGCCTTGACTCATTTCATATCCTTGCTGAGGCGGCGGGGGCCCACCATATTGATGAGGCGTTGAGGGGCCCTGCTGCTGCATGTGATGTGGAGGAGGTGGACCGCTGTTGTAGTTCGAGGCAGGTGGCGGGTAGCGAGGTGTGCCGCTAGGCCCAAGGATCACAGGTTGTTTCCCGTTGGTTGGATACTGGTATGGGCTTGGCCAAGCTAAGTAATGTCAAAAGAGTTGCCACGTTAAAAAACAAAGCAATGAGATTTGGAAAGGTTGAAGAGGACTGAAATCTTGAATAAAACCTGCGCGACATCGTTCTTGACTTACCGTAAGGTGGATAGGATGGTGGAGGAGCTCCATAACCATATCCCGGAGCAGATGGTGGGGGAGGTCCCATGTTGGGCTGCTGCCCTGGATACATGTTCGGGTCATATGGCGGAGGTGGATACTGTTGGTGCTGCGTCTCACTATTCGGGGGGTACATATTTGCCATGTAAGCCGCCTGTTCGGCCTGCGCCTTCCTCTCTTTTTCGATCCGTGCATCGAAGTCCTTGCGCCAGTCTGCAATGGCCACTTTGTACTTCTCACGCTCCCCTTTTTCCTTTTCAATGTGAGGCATTTTTTCACACTCCGGAGCGTTACGCCACATTTCACCCAAAAGCCTTGACACTTCAGTGTTCTTCATGGAAGGATTAGCCTCTTTGATCTGGCGACGTTTCCCTTGTGAAAAGTAAAGAAAAGCAGACATCGGACGCTTGGGCGCACTTGGGTCTTTCTTGGCACGCTTCCAGGGGACTTGCCAGGGTCCTGTGTAGGCAGCTTTCTCCACTAGGAAACGCTGCTTGTCCTTGGCCGCAACGTCATCCCAATGAGCACGATCTTCTTGGGGTAGAGTCCGCCACATTTGGGCCGACCGCTTGGAGATCTCAGTAACGGTAGCTTTATCTCCAAGCTCTTCTTTGATTTTTGGTTGCATGGCCATGAAGAAGCAGATGTAACTACTCTTGAAGCGTTTGGGCGCCTGCGGTGCTTTGCGTAATGTCGAAGCATCTCGTTTCTTCTTGCCCTTTTTGCCAACTGTTGACGAGTTGTCAACATCGTTGTCCTGGGGCTCTTCTTCACCTTCGACGTCGTCACCTTCGTCTTCTAAGGCTAGCTCCCCGGGCACTTCCAGTTCCTATAATACGGTTGAGTTAATGGATAGAAGTAGTTGTTAGTAGGTGATACAGGGTAACCGTTTTGTACCGTTCATTCGAAAAACTAAAAACCCCAACTCTAACACTAGTAGAACTACGTAGAAACAGTACTAGACAAGAATGGACCCGAAAGAACTCTGGTGTCAAGTCCATCGTTGAAGGAGCGGATGGTTAACCTAGCACCGGAGCAGTATTGGCATGCTAGCTAGCTGCTGACCATGAGCAACAACGCATGAGCGGCGACCATTTTTGATCAAAATGATCACCGATAGAGGGCATTGCTAGTCTGCATGAGGCAAACCTGCCTACAATTCATGCAGTGCTGAAATCCATGTTGATGGGTTGTCCATCACACGGACAAGTCGTACTATCGTGCGTGGTCGAGCTCCGCACCTCTCACAAGACTCATCATCAACAAGCCATATCATGACCTCTGAAATACCCCCGACTACAGCAACAACAAGGACGGTGCATAGTATCTTGACGCGAACTCACCAAAGACGCCATGGGGGGATATTAGACTTCCTTTGTTATTTCGTCTGAATTGCTAAATATGTTTTCAAAAAGTGATACCCTGCAGAGGTGTTGTAATAAGACATCAACAAGCAATATTCTAAAGAGCAAAGTACTGTGGTTTTTCAGTGACTGTGCAAAAAAAATCGAAGTCATATTTAGAATTCCTTTTTTTTCGCCGGAAGAGATGGTGCCGCTCACGAAAAGTCCTAAGAAGATGCACAGTAGACCGTTCAAACAAGACTAGAAATCAGGGAGACAGGGGAATCTATTTTTGATGTTAGTAACCCTAACCCTACACAACGCATATCCTAGCATTGTCTAATAGCTACCGGTAGCTACAGTAGTAGCTAAACCTGGCTACAAAAAGGCTACACCATAACCACCACATCATGTCAAAAGTTGTCCACTATGATCAAATGAAATAATTCCCCTTTGTTTGACAAAAGAATTGTAGACAACATCTCCATCACGACTCCAGCTGAATTCGCAAGGAAAAGACATCACAGGCAGAACGACAATGTGATCAATTCAACAGCCATGCTGCACCTTTCAATGTCCAAAGCATCCTTGTCTGTGCTATAGAAACTTAGTTGGCACACATGCTCTATCTGATTTTGCATATTTTTTGAAATTCAAGTTTTGCATGTGAACAACATTGCATGAAAAGTGCTGTTCTGTTTTTTAGAATGACAAATCTGAAGCATTTTTTTCAAACCAAAACCTTAAAGTTTGCTGATGAACATAGCAGAGTAAAGGATTTGTGTGGGGTCAAGTGATAGTGGTCACCAGTGTTGGGGAGCTGTGTAGCAACACACCATGGCAACACTTTCATGACAGCATAATTCATTCATGTTTTGCCACAAACAAGAAACATCTGTTGACTGGAAGTGATTTCGGCTTTCCCCTGTCTCCCAGTCTAACAATGCTTTGACAAAAAAATACGGTTAATTAGCAATGCTACCGGATTTCATTTAGAGCATTGGCGACTGCCCAGCTCTTTCGATACCTTTCTGGCGCGCGAACAGGGAACGTCGTCTGTCTGTCACGCAGTCGAGTTCCAGGTACATGCGCGTCTGACTATGAATCTTGACTCGATTGACACCCATCATCATCAGATTCCTGATTGGCTTATTCTGCAGGTCGCCACGACGGTTCGCGATTGCCGACAACGACATCACTATTATGGAGCCAGATCTACAGTAGATTAAAAAAAAGAGCCCTCACGAAAAAGTTTGAGCACATCCCTTCGAGTCTTGTTACGCAACCAGCATCACGCTCCAAGTCTGTCTCGACTACCTACAGCTCTCATTTCAGCACTTTGTCACTAGTAGGAACACAAGATGTCCAACACAGAAAGTCTTCCAAGCCCGAGCGATCCTTTGTCAAGCGCAAACGCAAACGCAATCGACAACGCTCACGTCCCGAACCCTCCTTTCATAACCATCAATAATCCTGCCTCTCCCTACATCCCAATGCGTACTTCTGTTCCCCATCGAAACATGCCCCCGGTTGTTGGCGCTGGTGGGCATCCTCACCATTTACCAATCCCCTCTTCCCCATCGCGACAAGCTCCTCCCATTTTTTTACACGGAACGGCGCCTGCTCGTCCAAGATCTCGTTCTCACGGGAATCAACCTCTGGGCTGGAGTCCCAAGCGAGTCGGGCCCTTGTCTCCCACTGCTTTGGGAGGAAAACCTTCTCTCATGGGCTTGCCCGATATTCACATCAATGCGACGGCTTCGTTTCCTGGCGAACCACCTATTATTTCGGAAAGTCAACGGGCCATGGAAGCTGTCGTTCAAAAGGAGCGACAGCGAGTCAAAGATATGGAAAAGGAAGAAGAAAATTTGACGGCTGAAGAACTACGAACCGTCTTGAAACGGGAACGCCACCGCATGGCACGAATGGCAGCTGATTTGGCGTCCATGCGCGCCATGGCAGTAAAGTCTGTTGCGGATGCCGAAGCGTGCGAAGAAGGACGGATCAATAATTTGATGAGACGGCTGGAATGCCTTCAGCAAGAAAAGGGGCGCATTATTGTCGAACTAGAACGGGAAGAAGAGATGGTATGCCTTCGTTTTATAAGAAGTATTTTTTGCAACAATGGATGTTGGCCGACGAAAATTTCTCACTATTTCATTTTTATTTTTTCGAATCTTTCTTTCCGTTGTATTCTTCTTGCAGCTAACCAACAATTTGCAAAAGAAGTTGAACGAAGTTCGCAGAGAGAAGGCATTGCTGGAAAAGCAACAAATGTCACGCACCGAGCTAGAAGCCAGACTTGCGGCACTTACGAAGGGCGCTGGCGGGGATGTGGACATGTCGGAGGCGCTGGAAGAAAAGGAAGAAATGGAGCAAGAAGAAAATTGAACCAACGGTTCTTCCATATGTCAAAACCTAACACATTGCATCATGCATTAAAAGTATCTTCGAAAACACCACACCATGGCTTATCATCAATTGCCAGCAGAAAAAGCGCTATTTTGGCTTGCGCTCAATACTATAGTATCAAAAAACAATATACAAACGTACATCAAGAACTATCCGTCTAATATTGACCTTTCTGTGCAGGCGCGTTGGCATTTCCACTGATTTCCTCGTTCTTGTGAATTTGCTTTGTCGTTATCTGGAATTGCTGCGTGGCGTTGTATGCAACTACTTAGACTGCCTTCTGGTGTGTCTAAGGGGTTACGATTGTAAAGCACGATGCCATCCTTCAACATGACAGCCATAGGAGAAGCACGAACTATAAAGTAAAATAATGCACTGCGCGAAAAGCAGGTGTTCTACGTCACAAAAATACTGATTATATGCGGTGGCAAAAATAGATCTTAAAAGTCTTTCTTTGAGCCAACGGATGCTCTGTTTCGTATCAAGCAAATGACTACACTCACACCCCACCATCTCCTGCGCCATGCCATCACTAGAAATTCATTGTATGTCAGCAGCTTTTGTCGCTCCTCACACCAGACAAAATCTGCTAATGCTGTGACCTTGACAGTTAGAACACAAGAAAGTGCAACGCGGTGGAACCATGTCCTTCCAACGGAGCGGTTTTTTGGAAACGATGATGATACGGGATCACTCGAATGGGGAGCGATGACGGATGCCGCCAAGGCTTGGTAAAGTGCTCGAAAGCCGCAGCGATTCGTTCGAATGAATTGTAGAAACTCCCTGGCTGAGATGTTGGAAGATCGATTGTCACGTAAAAATAAGTTTGTCCTCCACGTTGCAATCTTGGAATTGCTTTTGACCAATTTGGTGTTCTACTTGGAAAGCGCTTGGCCAAAAGCCATTCTTCTCAAGCTCCAAACCGACCTGGTCACAACCGACCTGGTCATGTATCACACCCGGGCAGAAAGAGGGAGAATACTTCGACCAGGCAGGGTGTTTGAACCTCGGAAACCGCCCCGGTATGAGCAAACATGAGTACGTCATCAGAAACGAATTCCAATAGAAAATCTATCTGGCCCCTCTGCCATCGTCGCACTTGAATATCTCTTTCTATAGAGAACTACACGCAATCCTATTATGCCATCCCTTCTTCTGTTGCTTCTTCTTCTTCGTTTTCATCTTCTGAGCGAGGAAAGGTTCCGATCCAGTGCCGTTGAGATTTAATTTTGTCGCATTCCTTGACCACCAATAAATCAGTTCCGACGTCGGCATGGTTCCCCTCATAGGTCACACACAAGGCGTCATTGCTTTTAGGATGCATCGCTTCGCCATGGTTGTGATAGACAAATCGTTGGAGTGTATTGTCCGTGTCGCATGGAAGCAATTTCAAATGAGCTCCTTCGTGTGCTGCAACTTGGATACAATAATCGTCGTTCCATTCGGAATGAATCTGACCATGGTGACCAAACCTCCAGCCACCACTCGACATTTTGCAGTCGCCAAGAATGAGATTCTTTTCTATCTGGTTGTAGGCCGTGGTGGGAAGTTCTATGCACGCTTCGATGCGACTGTCTCCCGACATGATTTGGCCATAGGTATATAACATGCCATCAGCAGCAGTGGCAACCCTCCGACGGAGATTCTGTGGATTTCCATAGCTTCCACTGATATGGATGGCTGCAATCACAAGCAAGGACAGTGTCTGTGGTAGTTTCATCGCAATAATTATTGTTGAGTGCAAGACATTTGCTACTGCTTGCTTGATTTTATGATACTTGCAAACTGCATTCTAGTCTACTAGCTAGTCTACTTGTACCGGTATCTGATGGCGGTTTGTCAGTTACTCGAGTGGAGCCAAAGAGGAAGATTAATTCGTTAGAAAAATGAGCCAACGCCCATCGCCAAATAAAAAATGAGGACTTTGAGGCAGTGTGCTACCTTTTTCTACTAGAGCGCAAGATGCCGCACACATCTTCGATTGAACCTCCCATGCATGACATCAATAACTATCAACTATGAGGCGTACAAGCGGCTGGGATACTACAGTACCAGTGTACCTTCCAAAGGTTAGCAAATAGCACATAACAAACAACATTGGCATGGGCAGTGAATTCAGATTTGCTACAAGCCCAGTCCAGAACTTGAGGCATTGGTTCGACTCATTGTCAGCTTCAAAAAGAGGGCGAAATGCCCGCCCAGCATACAATTTTCATTCAGCTCAAGCCGGATCTAGTATTTTTTTATTATTCAAGGAAACGTAATATAAAACGGTATAGTATGTCACTCAGCATAACTTCTACTCGCCCGCTACCACATTTTCAGGACGCCTGGCAGCCCAGACCTCAGCAAGTGCTTGCTTTCTTCTTTCAGCCTCCAGTCTAATGCGCTCTTCTTCGCCATCGTCGATGACTGGAATGTGCTCTAGCCTCATTCCTCGCATTCGGAAAAAGGCCTGGCCAATTTCATATTTCCGTGGCCGATAAGCGAAACCAGAGGCGTTCAGCAGATGCAACCAAGCAGATGAATTGGATAGAGCACCAACAGTGGTTGAAGAATAATTTTCGGCAAATATCTGGAGCATGCCCTTGCTATCAATAGCCGCATCTAATTTTGAAATAAGATCGGATACACCGACACCTGGTTGTCGTTGTGCTTCACGGATCAGCCACAGTACGCATTGGCCACACGCAAAAAGTTGAGGTTTCTTCCCCATAAGTTGTTCGCAACGAGACAGATCAATATATCCATCGTCATCATCATTGTAGATAGCATCGCCCTCCAACATTGTTTCATCCGACATAGGAACATCATCGTCGCAGGCATCTGAGGGATGTATCGAAATCGCGTGCCCCCCATCGAGGAGGGAAACGGTGCTGGATTCGGGATCGAATTGTTGCAAGAATGGCTCGGTTGGTTTGCGCTGGAATGGAGTTCCCTTTTTATCCCATTCCAACTGATGAACTACGCCCTTTCCGGCGTATTGGACCTACAAATTCAGATGTGACAATTATAGTTAGGCACAAACTAGTCAAGGTCTGCCAATGAAGACAATAATATCGGTACTCTGTCCAGACTTACGTGGCCATAAGAAAATTGATAACTGATTGATTGTGCTTTTTTCGTAGCGTCTGATGCAACATACTTATTCATAAGAATGACTCGATCAGGCACATCTGTGTAAGCAAAAACCAAGTTTTGTAAGATGAAAAACTCTTCTTGAAACGCAATAATTAGAATTTGTGTGACACCTTCAAAAACACCAACTTACCAAGCCAATCTCCTACACCGCCAACAACAACAATGCAACTAATACCAAGGGAATTGTACATTCCATTGACGCGGTATAGGAGAGGTGTGATGGACTCATCCATCACTAGCGCGCGCATGCGACCATCCCTTGCCATAAAGTTTGCCGCACTCACATCTTCATCTACTAAGAAGACTTTGGCGCCCATTTCAATGGCCTCAGCGACATTGGCGGCTTGTGATGTAGACCCCGAGGCCTCGCTGCTGGAAAAGTGAGTAGTATCGACGGCTTGTTCGACACCAGGATGTGTCGGCAAATTCGAGATGAATGCCGAAATGTTGCACTTGTTGACATATCGTCCATCCTCTGCGCGGATGACAGTTGTCTCCAATACGGTCACGCAAAACTCGCGGCCATCCCCGGGTACTTTGTCGTAAACACCTGCTGCAATAGCTCGAAGCAAAGTCGACTGTAGTTTCCAACGACAACAGAAATATGTGCACGAGAGGGATGAATTTTAAAAAAGCCAATAAATAGAAAGCCCAGAAACGTGTAGTATTTAGCAAGTTCTTACCTTTCCGTGATATCCTCCGCCCGCAATCAAAGTGATTCCTTTTTGAATTACCATGCCTGTAATTGAAAAGCCATTTGGATTTGAATTTCCATTTTCATTTTGAGTGTTTACTCTCGAAAACTTTCTTAGTAATCCCAGGTCGACTTGTAGCGTTTGTTTCATGGTACTGTCAGCTGGAGCTTCCGATGGAACCGCTGGTGGACTTGCCATGGGAGCATTGTTGGCCCCGCTTTTACGAGGCAAAATGGAACCGTCGGCTATAAAGGCAACGGCGTCCTGCGCAGCAAGCACTTGTCGTAGACGGTTTTGGACCACCACACAGGCCACGTGATTCATCACATTCAGTGCGAAAGATTCATTTTGAGGGCCAAGATGTTTGCTCAAAATTTCGGCCGTTGCCAATTCTAATTCCGTTTTGGAATTTTGATTGATTCCTTCGATTTTTTTCTCGTCTTGAAACGACGTGGAAGAAACAGCCGTCACACGAGCTCGTAGTGTGACAACCAAGTCCTCTTCGGTACAAAAAAAATCACTTCTTTCAAGGATGTAGGGAGTGTGGTTGCCGGTAAAGTTGGATTGCTTGCGACGACGAGGAGATCCTGCGTATTCCAAGGGCTCGAGGGCAAATTGATAGACATGTTGTTCCAGCACTAGCAAATTCTTTCGAAAACGTTCTCCAATCAACCGAGAACAAAAATCGGCCAGTGCAACACGAGCTGGACGTTCTCCTTGCTGAAACGCCTCTAAAACTTCTTTGGAGATTTGTTCGTCAGTTCCAGCCAACAACGTTGCAAAGGGAACTTTGGCGTGGACAATGTAGTGTTCCGATGGAGAAGCCGATGCGTGCGAAGACCCATGATGGATTGGGTCGTCGAGGGATGAGATAGTCCACATGGTCAGCTATTTTTCAATTCCTGTTCTTTGTAATTTTATAAAATTGCGCATACACAGGGCAAAGGAATTTTTGTGTTTGCTTGCATTTCGACAAGTATTTAATTTTGTTCGCTACGTGGTTGCAAAACATCGAAGGATGCCGAAACCTGAAATTGCACTTCTTTGTTGGCAGAATGTTTGAACTTTCGCGAAGTTTGTTGTGTGGGTTCATTGATTTGATTGCTTTGAGTCCTGTTTGGGACTCGCATTTATTGATAATCGTGATTCAATCACTCAGGACTGGAATTCAGAGGCTGCATGCATAATATTGCGGCCGACCAAACCATTCCATTGGACCGTCTATTCGTCATCTTCTGCACTTGGATCATCTTGGTACTCGTACTTTACTGCACAGACACTAGTCTAGTAGGAGCAATGATGAGTGGCTCGTCATGGTTCTTGGCACACAAACTAAAACCCGCAGTTTGCGTTTACTTGAGATCGTAACGTAGGATGAATTGCAAAGGGTGTGTTCTCGATAGCTAGCTAGGTAGTACTAGTAGAAGAGAGAGCAATGTAATTGTAGTAATCTAATCTTACATATATTTATTTACCTCAATAGTATACTAAAAGGGAGAGGACTTTATAATCATCCCAAATGATCTTTTTTCTCGCATCTCGTACCCGTGTACTAATACATATAGCACGCCGCTCCGAAGGGATTTGCAGGCGCGACATTTGACGAAGAAGTAGTGGAAGATTGTGGTTTCTGTGTGTTTGCTTTGCTGCGCTTCGACCGCAGCATTCCCCCAAACCCTCCTCCCGGTGCCTCGGTTTTGGTGCGGACACCGGCAGTATGCTTGGCGCTTGAGCTCATGGCGGCGTCCTCTTTTGCGGGAGTAGCAGCGGAGACAACAGAAGCGGCGGGATCGGTCAAAGAAATAAGAACCTCCAAGAGTGATTCCTTGATGGATGTAAAATCAGGTCGAGACGCGGGATGGGGCGACCAACATCGCTTCATAATCCACTGCAAGTTGATTGGCCAGTGCGCATTGTGACGACTGTCCATTTTGGGCCGTTCTCCTCCCATGACAACCAGTGACATGTGCTTTCCACTACTATAACCAGAGAACGGCTTCTCTGCACTGAGCACTTCGTGCAACAGAATACCAAAGGAATAGACATCGACCGACTTGTTGTAAGGTAATTCTCTGGCAACTACAAGTACGGGTATAAACAGTTCGGACAATAGATGAGTAAACGAAAAGTAGAACACCCACAGCGAATAGCAATCATTAACAAAGCAAAGCAGTACTCACCTTCTGGCGCCATGTATCTCCTACTCCCTGTATTTCCGGTCAGTTCATATCTTCCATCAGCATTTGCTTCACCAGGTTTCAATTCCTTCGCGAGCCCAAAGTCGAGCAACTTCAACACTCCATGCTCGTCAAACGCCAAGTTGTCGGGTTTAAGGTCTCGGTAAATTATATTCTTGCTGTGCAAATACTCGAGAGCATCGGCAATCACCAAGGCAATTTTAAGCCGTTCCTCCAGTTGCTTTCTCTTTCTCTCCTTTTGTTCCGTGGATGGCATAAAACGACTCAAGAGACCTCCGGTAGATCGACTGGCTTTGTGTTCTTCTTTTCTCCATCGTTCTATACGTTTTTCTAGTGTTTCGTAGAGGCGGTCAATGGCAATGAAAAAGCTGCATTCCTTCCCCAATGCCACATTGGCTTCCACTTTTCCGGCAGTGACACCATGCAATCGTATAATGTGCGGATGATCCAGGACACTCAAAAAGTAGGCTTCTTGTGCTAGATCCGCCGCACCATGTTCAAAGTGTCGCCTATTGACCATAACTTTCCGTTTGAGGTACTTGATGGCCAATTGATGGTCGGGATCCGACTTGAACGCGCAGGCTCGAACCACGGAAAACCCTCCTTCGCCCAGTCTTTGGAACTTGACAATTTCTTTCGGGTCAATCTTCCTCAAAATCTTGTTATTGCATTCGCCATCGTTATCGTCGCCATCATCACGACCAATCGCGGCGAAAACGGCCGAGTTTTCACGAAGTTTTCGTAGCGCCTCGTGCGCTGCTTTTCCGGCAGCCCTGGCATCACAAGGACAAACCCTTCCATACGCCAGACAGCCATCCACGCACTCTTCCGTATGTTCGCACTTGGGGTGGTAGCTGTCGCCACCATCATCATGACTACTACAATCACTCTTGCTGTTGTTCATAATCTCGTTCTTGTCTCTGCCATCGTCATGATCATGCACATCATAGGCAGGATGGCCAAAGGTGATGAACTGCGGCGCTAGCATTGTCTTTCTTTGCTTGAATTGTTGGGTAACTTTTGAACTGTATTTTGTTGTGTTGTGCTTTGTTTGACACACACTAGGTGTCTGTTAGTAGTGGTGGAAGGAACCGATCAATCAAATGACAGTTAGTGAGAATATTCATAGCATCGGCTTCTCCAACCATCAACGCTCAAAGTAATGGGCGGTAACCTGGCAGCTGTGCAGGTAGGTACTCACCGCGGTACTACGGTAAACTACTGTAGCTGCTACTAGCCAAAAACAGCAGTTGTGTCTTTCTGTATCGCTTGCAATGGTCTTGCAAAATGCAATATAATTGAAAAAGAACATCATTCCTCGTGAACGAGACATCACGGAACGAATGAAGGACTGATTGAAGTAACTACAGTACTTCAAATAAAGTACCGGTAAGGGAGGGAAATTTCATGAAGAAAAGGCGGGCAGTTGCGAGAAGAAGCGCTAATCTTTTGACGGGTTCTCGTTTGGTACCGGGTGTCTTTTTTTCTCCACTTTTTAGTACCAGTTTGAGTCTCTTGTTTAATAACTGCCCGTCGAAGAACAGACTAATTCCTGACGAAGGAAAGACTGATTACGTTGAAAAGAAGGCGCAGAGTTGTTCGAAAAGAGAAACGAGCAACTGTGGGTCGCAACATCTCTCCATAGCAACCTGAGCGCCGTGGCCCCGCAAAACAATGCTGCATCAAAATCTCCATCGAAGCCAACAACTGCATGAACACACACACTTCAGATAGCTCTTCACATCCACCTTCATCAGCAGTTAGTTCTTAGTATTGCCAAACTACTAGTACTAGTACAGCAGTACGGTAATCGCAGCTTGACGTTTCATCAACAAAGTGTATCTGCCAGTTTTTACTCCTTGCAATTCAGTTTCCAATTTCAGTCGTCTTATTATTTCCGGCAAGTCAACAATAGCAACAAGAAACAAAAACCATGTCGCAACGAAATCAGGGACATTCTCACGGTGCCGTCATGACGACGATCCTCAACACCATGGCCTCCAAGAAAGGTGACTATAAGGAGGGAGTCGTCAAAAATCATTCCTTGTGCATGGGACTAGCAGACCGTGTGGCAGTCGGAGGGAGTCTCGAAAATGATTTATTGGCAGCAATCCAAGGAGAGGAAGGAGGCGAGGATCTCATGCCAAAGGAACAAATCCAACAATTTTTAGCCGAACAGCGCAATCGCCTCAAGGCTCTTACGGAACGAAATGTCGAACGCGAGGGGAAAATCGATGACTTTGTAGGTGCAATCACGCAATTGAAACAGAAGGTTGCCAATGACGATGACGAAGATCTCTACAAGGACGGTACGCAGACCGAAACTATCATTCAAGAACTAATGAAGGAACAAGAAAATAGCCGAAAGAAAGCTCGAACGGATCCAAAGGACTCTGACATGTTTAGGGCTCTGTGTGATCGAATGGGAGAAAAGGTGGATACGGGCAAGGGGGGTGTCGATGACGACGACGACGATATTGAGGTAATCCGCAACAACAATGACAATGGAGCGGAACTTAAATGCCCTGTTACCGCGATGATGTATGAGAATCCCGTCAAGAGCACAACTTGCGGCCACGTCTTTTCAAAAGCGGGAATTGAACATATCATGGGAAAGAAAGGACGTTGTGCCTGCCCAGTTTCTGGTTGCAACAATACTAACATGACCATGGCAGAGCTCAAAGATGACCTTATCACAGAGAATTTTGTGAAGCGGGCGAAGCGCAAGCAAGCAGCAGAGCAAGAACACAAAATCAAAAGTCAAGCATTCGACATGGACGATGACGACGAAGACGAAGAGTAAAATTTGGAAAGAAGAGGCTCTTGCATCTCCATGTGTTATTTTTTGCCACCTAAAAAGACGATTGTGGCGTGTTGGCCGACTGAAACAAGGGTGGGGCTGCTGTATAGCCTTGCATGCCCCATGCCCTGTAATCTTCCAAATCCATTCAAAGGGTGGATGTAGTAATTATACGATGCCCCTAAATTTGCATACTTATTTTATTTTATTCTATTCAAGATGACGTTTCGTTTTCTTTGCAACAGCGTCCATTTGTGCGCGTATCTATTTAAAGAACGTCTCATAAAATGCATTGCCAGTTGAAATTGCCATAAGTGGGACATAGACACATATCATGGCCTTCGCGACGAAGACGGCCCACTTGAGCTTCCAACCGGCGCTGCTGTCCTCCTCGTCGTCGGTCTCATTCTCCGCTTGAGACTGCCCAACAATGACCACAAAAACACCACATGGAATCAGGTAGGACAACACGATGGAGAGAGAGCTCCCAAGTAGATCCCACACAACGTCAATGCTTTTGACGCAACATGCCAAGGCAGTTGCGGACCACAACACGAGAATAGCCGTTCCAAGACGAATCGCAAAGGAATGCTGTTGAGGTTGAGTAATCACAGAGCGGGCAGCAGCCGTGGCGGTGGCTCGTGTTGTCACAACATCGCTGCGTTCGTCGTCACTGTCATTGCCGTCATTATTGGTCGGCGGTTGTTCCTGCTCGTCGTTATTATTGTTGCTGCTGTTTTCGTTCGCAAGCAAGGGCTCACGTAGATCATTATCGGTGCCGGTAGCAGTGGTTGCCTCGCTTGCTGCAAGATTACCACTAGCAGCCAGAGAACGGGATGAGCGATGATGAATTGAATGATGCGTCGTCGACGTCACACTGACAGTAGTTGTCGTTGTGGAGGTAGCAAACCAGGAACGTAGCAGAATGTCCCGTGCAGGTATGACCAAGAGAGGAAACGCCAAGGTAATCGTACAAGCCAGACACATGCGAGCCACGAGCAACATTGGGTCGTCCTCGTCAAAATCTATAAGCACATTGCCGTGCACTTTGCCGGTGGGAGTACAATGGCCATAAGCAGATCCAGCCAGACCAATGACAAGATAAAAAATTGTAGCTGACACGGTGGTCGAACGTAGCCAATAATTGACACGTTCTGGAGTAGGATTTTGCAATTCGTTGTGAACAGCAGGGATGTTGTAATGACAAACATAGCACGAAACAAACAGTGGAAATGCATCTATAGCGCACAATTTTATTCAAAGAGAATGGTGAGAGACAGTCGAAGAAAACTGGCAGACTGCAAAAATACTTGGGCAATCAAATAAAAACGTACCCAACACATCTTTGGCATTGTCGGGCCACATCTTGAAGGGCTTCCAAGTATGACCATCAAAGCTTTCATCTGGATGGCCAAAATTACACTGACAGGACCGGTACACAATGCACCCTCCCAAAATAAGAATGGAGGACATGGATGCAGCACCCAATTTTTCAAGAGAGGATAAATTTCGGAGCGTACAGATAGGCGTGATGAACAAAATGACGGTCAACATGGTAAGGTTGCTCGCCAAACTGGGACCTGCTTCATCTTCTGCGCCCAACAAAAATCCAGATGTCTCATAAGTGTCCCAAAAGGTACCGGTGCCATTGGGAGGTTGTTGGTGATGGTGCGTAATGGCATCTGTAATGGGCTGCAACATGTCTCGTAGTAAAACACTGTAACCCACGATACCGAAAAAGCACATGAGGGTGACAAGCCACTTGGCAAAGACAAACCCCTCTGGACCAAAAGCTGCACTGGCCATGGTCTCAAAGCTGTCTTTTCCAATGGCCGTGGTATTGGCATTGACAGGCGACAAGCGCCTTGTGGCAGTAATGATGATGCGGAAGCAAAACTCAGTAATGACGGCCGTCAACATCAACAAAAGGGGACCCAAAAATCCGTTGCCCGTTTTTTGAAAGGCCATGGGCAAGGAAAGACATCCTCCTCCTACCATGGTGCAGAGAATGTTGAACCGAGCCGAGGAAATGGATCCTTGTCGAAGAGGAGCATTGTTTCCATCCGTCACAATGACTTCGTGTTGCGTAATACCATCATCCACATTTTCATTGTGATGGTGATGATGATGCTGTCCGTTCGACGTGCCATTTTCAGTTGCCGGTTGTTCCACACAATTATTGTTTGCTCCAGAGGTGCCACCATTCTCGGCCGTCGTCAAGTCCGCTGCCGTTGACTCGTGAGTTGCTTCTGCCATGACGTTTCGATATACACGAGTTGGGATTGATTTGATTTGATTGATTTGTGGGAGAGAATGATCTACGATTGAATGGCAGGAGACGAAAGATTAGCAAGTGTAACTTTGTGAAGTCTCTCGTCTATGTAAACAACAAAGATGACTTGCTTTGGGAATTAATCAATGACCACTCAGAACAACGATCTCAGAATACACCAGCAGCGACACTTGTCGTTCCGGGTTTCCTTGCCTATGATGGTGCTGTGTAGCAGACAGGAACTTTGACCTCGCCCACTTGACTGCTGCTCTTGTTCGACACCGGGTCTTCATGCACGAGCAATCTATTGTGTCATCGTTGCTCCCTTCCGAACAGTTGAGTGAGTCCGTTGGATCGAGTCATGAAACGGTAACATCTAGCATTCACTTGGTCGCACAGCAGCTGGTTCAGAGGTCTCGTACACACTTGGACGTAACAATTGCACCTTTTTGCATTGGTACTAGCTAGTAGAGACTAAAATTAACCAATGTTCAAGATGAAGCAATCAAAGCCGATGTAACCAGACATCTCATTCAAAAGTGCATGGATCAACCTAAGTAACAATGGCCAAGAGAAATCTGCAATGACGGCAACCCAAAGAAAAAAGAATCGGAATGGTGATTCAACGCAAACTAAAATGCGATGGTCAATTGTCAGTGTTTCATCGTCGTGATGAATGCACTGCCTATAGGGAATCGTAACAGTTTTCACATTGGGTGCCAGTAGTCACAAAGGAGATCATGGAATGGGCAGCCGCCGCAACACAATCAAAGGTTTACTGGACCATTCCATTGTGCACAGGCGTGCTGCTGCTGCAATCCCCCGCCTCTGAACTTTTCTGCGGTGTCTTCAGAGGATCTGCTCGATGGATGTCAAAAAAGGCAATAACATCTACTGCACTGTTGCCCAGGACAAGCTTGAAAGAGTCCGGAATCTTGCATTTGTCATCATCCCCCATGCCATACTCTTCACCTTCACATAGATAGTCGCGAACATCAGTCGTGGCATCCTTGTTGTAAATTATGTCAACGAAGTGCACGGCGGAACAACTGAAGAGCTATCCTTAGCAGCTTTACTACAATTGTTAATGACATCATTGCTAGAGGATGAGGAAATAAAGGCACCGATAGGATCATTGCTGTCACCGTCAAATGCAGCAAAAGACTACTCGATGCGTCCTCGCCATCCTCTTCGGCTACCACGGACATCATGCCCCCGCTGCCAAAACGAAACCACCCTCCTTTCATGGTTTCGAACCATTGACTCCAACTCACAACAGGGCAAGCCAACGAGAGCAAGTAGATTGTCGATAAAGTTGCCGGAAGAGCCATCCTTTGGTCCGCGCTTTTGGTTGGATCAAAGCTTTTAACTCAAATCATCATAAAGGTCCAGCTTGCTGGCCAGTGCCTCCCACCTTCACCTCCCACCTGCTTTAATTTGTGTGTGTGTCTGCATGTCTGTGTGTCTGTGTGTCTGTGTGTCTGTGGGTTTGTGTGTTTGTGTGTCTGTGTGTCTGTGGGTTTGTCTGTCCGTCTGTCTGTCTGTTTCAAAAACATGGGTTCAGAAATGGCACTAGGGTTAGGGTTTGTAGCCATTGTAGGGCCCATAGTGTGCGTCCAACTCTGCTGCAGCGGCTTAACTACTGTACTAGCTAGCTCTATCTACTATAGCACTATGTGTAGTAGTGCTAGCAGCTGCTGGTAGCCCTGCTAAGCATTCTGCTGCTTGCCTGCTGCTACTAGCTAGCTACTCCAATGCTGCTGCAGTCTAGCTAGCTACCATTTCGAGTGTAGAGAATTCAAAATTAATAAGAATGGAAGCCACTGTCAGACCCAGCAAACGGGCTGAGAGCAACCGTGACTATCTAGCTAATTATAACAACCAAACAAGGCTGCTCCCCAAACATGACAACACTTTACAAACTGAATAAAGAAGACTAAAGAAAAGCAGCATTAAGCGTCTTAGCTCATCATCAACATGGGTACGTTGATTAATTCGTAGCACCTTATCTTTTTATGATGTAATGGTAGTCTAGTAATTTGATCAATGCATTGCATAGCGGCAGTAGCTCATTAGACTCTTGAAAAGACAAAAAAGTTGTCATCGCAGTCCCTGGTAATGCGTATTGCCTCATCCAAGTAGAATGTCTGCAAAGATGGGGGGAAGAAGAGGTGGAAACAGAAGGCAAATGTGAATCGAATTGCGAGAAGTTAATGACAAAAGCTCCATGAGCTGCACATGGATGATCCCCACCATCCTTTTATAATATCATAATATGCATGCATGCTTGTATCGTCTCACCTTCATTTTGATCACAGGGACCTTTCCTTGCACGGTCTTATAGACCTCCCCGACGGGCAGTTCTAGCTTGAGGTCATCCAAGAATTGATTGAGCAAAGGTACATTCGACCCTTTGACTTGTGTACTGATAATTTCCAAATCCCACGTCTCGGAAGCCGATACTTTCAAGTTGGCCGTCGTCACGACAGTTCCTTTGATACGAAAGGGCAGTCCTGGCATCATACCGACTTCGAGCTCTACTTCGCTGATTAATTTGTTACTCTCAATGATTTGACGGACGCGTCCAATCCGCGATCCCGTGGTCGCGCGATCGTGCAATTCAAATCCATTGTCGGCAATTTGTTTGTTTTCATCTCCTACGGCCACACGAATCGATTGAAAAAAGGGACTGGACCGAAAGAGTTGGGTCGAGGACAAACACAGACTCCATTCGCCTTCGCATTTGGATGAGGGTTCAGCAGTTGGGTTTAAGGCTTCAAGTTGATTGACGAGATCCACTAGAATGTCTTGTTCGTCCTTGTTGGCGCATTCTCCTCGGTTGGTAACACTGGACAGTAAAAGCAGTTCACGCTTGAGGGCATCACGAATGGTAGCATCGTCTTCGTTGGTGTCCACTTCCACTTCTTGTTTGTCAGTCAAGTCTTCGGAATCATAATCCGACGGTGCATCTTCATCGTAGTAGGCTTGTTGAAGATACGTCGATGGTGAAGAAGTTGTTGTCGTCTTTTGGAGGTTCACCACAGCAAAGGCATCTGCAACTTGCAAACTACTACCCTGAAGAAAGCTTACAAGGGCAAAGGCTGTCAAAGACAAGGGAAGGCTTGGACGTGGTGCCATTGTGAGATTTGGGTTGTACCTGGAGAGGCGGGCTCGTTGAGAGTCAACGCTTACGATCTATATGGAGAGCAACTGGTTTAGCTACCTGTGCTTACCAGTAGGCTTGGTTAGATCAACAGTAACTATTTTCGTTCGGTGGTACAGCAGAGATAATCCGTCCTGGATGACGACCATTGCCGCCGATCTTTTTCATTTTGCCAACTCACTGACTGGAAGACACTAAATTATTCGTGACTTACTCAAGTCAGTCAGTCTGACGTCATCATCATAGTTGGCACCACACAATCAATCCCCTACATGCAAAACGAAACTCTCAAAGTATCCAAAGGGTCTGGTCGGCGATTGTTTCTCCAAAAACTCCAATAATTTCTGGCCAATGCGCTTGGATTCCAAGTCCGTGGCCACATGTATGGGTAGCTTGGGCACTGCCAAGAAAACAAGTGTGGCCGCTTTCGAATTCCAAGCTGACGACGATGTGCTTCAACAGCTTCGTTGACACAATCTGAGAAAGACATCCCGTCAAATTTTTCAAGACCCTGACCAAAGGTTCCTGAGAAATCACCAAGCCTCCATTGTCATCCCAAAAGAGTGGTTTTTCAGAAACATCTAGTGGCAATTGTAGAAAATGCGAATCAATGGTTGTCAATTCCATCTTTGGTTGAGATTTTTGTTCCAAGTCCTCTTTTGCTTTGTGCTTATCAAAATCAATTGCTTGTCTGTCTTCATCTTCGACATCGATCCCCCCTCGATCATCCTTGCTGGCATCATTTTCCGCCAAAGCATCCGTTTTTTTCAATTGCCGTGTCGTAACCGAGACAGCGCCTTGAAATATCTTATGAACAATGCTCGACCCAGGTTTCTTGTTACCTCCCAACCCCATGTGCAATTGATGGAGGAACCACGCCATAAATTCCCCCGCTTCAATTTTTTGTCCAATTTGAAATCGATTCTTGGATGCCACAGCAATGGCTTGTGACAGATTGTGGGGATCTTTGTAGCGTTTACTACTTCATAGCTCCTCGTTAACTCGCCAAAGCAACCGGTCACGTGTTGCGACAGCCCATTGGCGGATGCAACCATCGAGGATTTTGCCGAACTCAATTGCTTGCCTGTCTTCATCTTTGACATCTCTTCCTCCTCTGTCATTGTTTTTGGCATCATTTTTTGCTGAACCTTCCATTTTTTTCAATGGTCGTGTCACAACCAACACAACGCCCTGAAACATGTCATTAACAATGCTCCACCCAGGTTTTTTGTTACCTCCCAACCCCATGTGCAATTGATGGAGGAACCACGCCACAAATTCTCCTGCTTCAATTTGTTGTCCAATTTGAAATTGGCCACAAAGCGCCCATCACTCCAAATTTTCCGCTCTAACTTGCGAAATCAACCGCTCATGTGTTGCGACAGCAAAAGGGGTTCATCAGTTGGAAAAGATTTGTCACCCCAAATAGCCAAGAAGACACAAAAGCAACCTGAACAAGTCACTGACAGCCACAGAGTTGTCGAGATTCATTTTTTGGTTGAAAAATCTTTGCTTTGGGACAAATTAGAGAGAGAGAAATCATGGGAGAGCAATGACCAAGGTCATCTTCAACGCATCCTAATGAGGGATCCACAGAGAAAAAAATGACGGCCACTGTTAGTGGCAGCAGCAAGTTCTTTTATCGGAATCAATGCCAACAGAAAGATTGATGCACAGAAAAGCCATTTGTGAAGAACAATTGACTATGTTTTTTGTGGTTGGTCAATCTCCTTAGAGCAGCAAACCAAGATTTCAATTCCTGCTCGTCCAACTGTTGCAGCAGCTTTCAGCCCAAAATTACACAAAATGCGAGTCCAACCAAAGCAACAACACTGACCAGCCACACCAGGGTGCATTGTCCGTGTCTGCACCAGTGCAACAACAACCAGTGGAAAGGCACCCCTTGGTCTAGCTAACCAAGCACGGTGGGCAATGCAATGCAACTACATGTTTCCTGTTGACTACAGTCGTTAGCTACAATCTACCATGACGCAGAGGTGTTAGAAGAGAGCCATTTGTGCGGCATTGGAGGTCATGGAGGCCGGATGGTTGCTGTTGTTGTTGGTGGTGGTGATTAGCGTGTTCACATTTGTGCTGCTCCGTGGGATTTCTACCATGCGGGTCTGTCCACCCACCAGTTTGGAGTTCACCGTCTCTGATTTTGTGCAGTTCATCTCGCACCATGTCAAGGGACTTCTTGCGGCTAGGCGTCCTTTCAAACTGAAGGGCTTGTTGGGCAAGGACTCTGGGCACTACAAGGTGTGGGCCTCGCGGTGCACTGGATGATGATTGAGTGCCATGGAGGATGCTCCTGTCTCATCTCATTGCCTTTGGTGTAGTCTTGACTGAATGATTCAATTGACGAGTTGACAGCTCCCACTGGTGTTCAAGCTTGGCTTGGTCACTGTGGGGTAAGGTGGGGACCGGCCATGTTGGGATTCGCGGGGCATGGCAGGAGACAAGCAACAAGGAGGTGTGGGTTCTTGGGGATGTCTTAGCAATGAGGAGGCTGTCGATGGCAGAGAACACTGTTGATGGATGAGGGTTGCTATCACCACGAGACACACAGCAACTTGCTAGCAGAAGGTCGTTGCATAGGCTTCAGTTGGAACCGTGACAGTTGGAGAGCAGATCATGATTGTCATTTAGGAAAAAACCCTGGTGGGAACCTTGGAACAGCACAGGCAAACCCTTGTTGTTGATTGACCCCAATTGGCTCTCAATTGACCAATTGTCAAGCTCCATGCATCATCCTTTGGGACACTGCATCTCTTCTGTTGATGTGCTCTCAGCAGAGCAAGAGTGCTGATTCAGTTGCACGTTCCATTGGGGAGCACTGGAGGGAAGGTCATTATGCTTACACTTGTGCTTGTGCGACCAGTGGAAAGTTACCAATAGAAGAAGAAAAGGATGAATCATGCACTAGCAATGCATGCCTTGTGACTGGAATGGACACGTGTGCGGGTCTTTCCCTACACTTTGCAAAATTGGCATTGTTGGAAGTGCCGGACTTTGCTCCATCCATGTTGGCCAAAGTGGCTGCACAACATCGAAGGAGTCCAGCTGGCTTTTTGGTCGTGTCTGCCAGATGGGTAAGTGTGGGCGCTTATCGATGGCATTTAGGTCACTGCAACAAACAGACAGCGCAAGTTACTTCATGGATCTTTGGAGCTGCAGGTGCTACATCCGCTTTTTGTGCTTCCTCTTTGAACAAGATAGCATCGACACCAACAAACCGGTGATGTTTTGGCAATCGTGACTGCAGCTGCCATACAAAACTACATGAACAGATCTGGCAGCCTGACTGTTGTTGATTCATTAGCTACATGCACTATAGCAAAGAATAGAACGCTGATCCCTACATTTGTGAAAGTGAAATTATACTCGTTACTGTACTGGTTTTCTGCTCCTTTGCTTGTCAAATATCCATTTCTTTGACGAAAAAAATCTACCCTAGCCACGTTGCATAATATGAGCTTTTGCTGCGTTGAGGCAATGTCAGTACACTGCAGCTGGTTCAGTGCGGCTTGATACCTTCACTCCAGAACAGAAAGATTATCTGAGACGATTTTTGTTTGCTCGACTGTTCTTGTTTGAAGGACGATTTCTCACATCTAAAAACATTATGGGTGAGAGAATCCTCAAGTCGAAAATCAGTCATGGCGTATTAACTTATCGCAATTGCTGATTGCCAGTTGTTGTGAACTCATTGGTCAGATTCCCAACCTCGAAGATTGTGCGTTGCAAATCTTTTGCTGATGGAAGTTGTTCGTCACGTTTGAGGTTTCGTGTCCAGGAAGGGGGAAGGGGCCAGTCGGGGAAGAGTGCACACGCTAATCGGTCACTCTCGTGCTTAGTCCATCCTTTGCGATACAAGGGCCCATTGGTCAGAACACGCACAACACGCTTGCTAACGAGACCATCATGGCGACACTTTGCCACTAGCTCGGTCACAAATTTTGATCGGGCTTCATCATGTTCTGGCCCCGGAAGAGCCCGTAACCCCACTTCGAGTAGACATGCATAGGCCATCTGGTCAACATGATGTCGTGAATTCTGTAATTTGTCGAAAGTGCGGCTCGCGTCTTCCAAAACATCTTGACGGTTATCTGCGCACGACCTCGCAGTCTTGAGAACGTTTAAAAATAAATCGTGCCTAGATGTCGGGCCAGATCCATTGTCCTGTTGGACTATATACTCTAGCCATTGGACAGCCCTTTTCCAGGCGTCTACTTGGCCTGGCACTCCTTCTTCAGCTGGTTCTGCTGCCTGCAGCCATGTTTGAACGCTCGAGGCGAAAAGTTCTGTTGTTGGTTGTAGTTGTATTGCTTTCTTTGCTTCATATCTCTCTAGTAGGTGAAATAATAGCCTCTCTGCCTTGTCTGGTTGCCCAGCGTTTCCCCAGGCTTTGATTACCAATTCGTATGTTTGAGTTTTTGGCATCAAATTCATATCGCTGCCTGGCTTATCAAAATCAGTCCATTGTTTATCAAGCCACCATGTCGCTTTCTCGGCTGCTCGGGTCGATCCTGAATGAACCCATGCCCGAATTACCTATAGATCAAAGACAGCAAAGAGAAATATTAGATCGTTCAATAGGAAAGTCAAAGGGATAAACATACCCCCCACGCCCATGTGCTTACGGAGAGATAGGACGTTGCATCTGGTTCCATTCCCTGCATGTCTTCCATTGCGCGAAATACATTTTCGGCCTGAATGGCAGCTTCGGGAGTCTTTATCAAACCAGAGACTCCGGCCCAGGCAGAGAGCAATGTATTGTACGGGATATTGTCCATTGGTTCCAAGCAACCTTTTTGAGACAGATCGTTCATGCGATCAATCGTATCTTGAATGGCTTTTATTTCTTCCAAGCCACCACCAATATAGTCTTCGTTTCTCTTGCTATGATCCTTTTCTTGTCGGAACTGTCTTAGAGCTCTGTGTCGGGACACCGTGCGTAGTGCATCCGCGTAGATATTGTAGGACTTGGCATTGGGTCGGATTACAAGAGCGTTTGGATTGTTTCTTGAGTCAGAATCAGCAGAGGCCTCCATACTCTGCAAATGAAGCTTGGCGCGAAGGGCTATGCCGGGGTCCTTTTTGCATCTTGTGATGGCCCGCATGACAAAGTTTACAGAGTCCGTGTTGGGCTGGACTAGAGAATTTTCGCCTAAGCTTTTGTAATTCTCGACCATCCCTCTGAAGGTGTCTTCTGCTCTTCGAGCATTAGATTTCATTATATTGTTGTCAATTTTACTGTGCCTGCCCCGAGAACAGACGTCTAGGTAGGCATTGTAGCACTGTGTAAGTAGTGGTCGCACTTGCTTGGGCGAAGCAGCTTCAGCTGCACATTTCTTTGCTTCTTTGAGCCATTTTTCTGCCCGTATGCTTGAAATGGCAGCATCTTCTCCATGACTGTTGGCCCAGGCTTGTATTGTAGAGAGATAGCATTCCAGCAGTTTTGGAAAGTCGATGGTGAATTGTTCCGGTGTCTGACCTTGTGCGCTTTGCTCGCGCTTTTCGTTTAAATCATATAAGAGACGAAACATCCACATTTCAGCACGCCTCGCTATACCCCCTTTTTTGCACTCAGCTGCAGACTTCAGGGCACGCAAATACGTCGACAGGTCGACGTCGACGGGGTGTTCTTCTTCTGGTTCATCGAGTAAATCCTGAAGTCGTTCGTAGTGAGGAGGTAAATCGCCCAGAAAATTGGGATCGTCCAGAGGTCGTTTAGTTTCAGAATAATAAGGCCGCGTATCGATGCCAGTAGAAAAACCTTGATCTTCAAAGGTGCATACATCTGAAAATGTCTCGGGGTATTGAATGGAATTGAACCTTCTCGTTGACATCATCTGGCAATCCTTCGTTTCTTGGGTCAAAAGAGAGAGCCAACCTCCATCGTTTCCCCCTGAAAGGATTCTAGGCAACCCCCCTGCCCGTCGCAAATGATTCGAAGCTCTAAGCATCTGGGAAATTCAATCTGTCTTAATCCTCGCGAGATGAGGGCAGATCTTGTTGATAGCTAGAGGAGGTAATAAATATACTATTAGCTGCTAGCTAGCTAGTAGGTATTATTTTCATTTTCAAGACCTTGCTTGGTTTGTTGCGCGCACCGGATCTTCATCATGTTGCACAAACAGCTGCGAGCGATTCACGAGCCAAGATGTTCCACATGTTCCCCACGGCCAACGTGCATTGGAGGGGTCTGGTCATTAGGCAAGAAGACTCACACCTGCCCTGAGCAAAACAGAAGTTTGGTGTCACACCCTACTAAGCATTACTATTGACGAAGACCCACACCTACTTCGAAGCCGAGGAGATTCACCACCAGATTCGCTCTGGACGCTAACTTGATCTGCATCAACTCAATGACTGTATCACTTACAGCAGCAGTCTTTGCACTACTAGTGCAATTGTAGCTACAATTGTACCTGCCATGCTCACCAATTTGAACTAACAGATGCTTAGCCAAACCCTTTCTTACCACACTTGCTCAACTCATTGACGGTGATCTAGATCGCCACCATCACTCGGAAAAGTTTCTTGTCTTGTCATGGTCATCCTCCAGAAGCGAAAAATATTCGTCAGAGAAAGACTGTCTATGAGCACACTCTATCTCTACTTAACAATTGGCTTGTCTCATCTCGTACTGGAAATTCACAGCCACAATGCAGGTAGCTTTCATAGCACAGCATCACCAGGAAACACATCTAATGCAAGATCACACACATCAAACATACAGCAGCATCCAGAAGACTTTGCCAGTCTAATTATAGCTATGTCCAGAAAAGAGTAACCCGAACATGCCAGCCTTGCTAGGCACAGTAGCTTGTTATCGTATAGAGTGGCCAAATCCTAATCTTAGTACCGTACTGTTTAACAATAAAATTTATATATGTTTTAGCTGCTGATGATGGAACATCCCATTTGAAGAAAGGATAAATCTGGGATTGAATTGACAAACGAAACAGTAATAGTCTACCAATTTTCTAAAACAAACTCTTCACCAGCCTATAATAATTTGGGCTGCACACTTCCCACTTGCATAAAATAGTGGTGGTCCCACGACCACGCCGATACTACTGGCAACAACTTTTATCTACGAATGAAAAGCATTGGTGAACTCGATATTGCTCAAAGTGTCGCGAATGGCCCGGTGGTTATCTCCCAATACAGATTGCTGGATCTGTTTCGGGTAAGATTGAGAAAAATTAAAATCATTGAAATCAGATACGATGAGAGAATGTATCCAGAAAACGTGCTGTGAAACGATAAAAAAACCATACACGTACCAGAAGGGCGTCCTCAAAAATGGCGCGGGCTTCTTCATATTTTTTGGAACGAAGCAGAAGATAGGCGTAGTTGCAGTGCGTGATGGCCACATGAAGCAGATCTAAGTCAGCAGTGGTGGTGGTACCCGTTGCGTGACTCAAAATGTCACGAGCCTCTTGCAATGTTTTCAAGGCATCATCATGATAGCCCATTTGAAAGTTGCAGCATGCAACATTATTCAAGACCATTGCCATTTTGGGATGATGGTAATTGTCGCCAACCTCCAATGCCCTAATACGACGAGCCTCATTGAACGACTCGAGCGATTCGACAAACATTTTTCGTGCAAAGTACTGAATTCCAATTTCGTCCAAGGAAATTGCAACTTCCGGATGGTCTGCCCCAAATGCCTCTCGCTTTCTCGTGATAGCCTCCTCGAACAAGGGAAGAGACGCATCGTCCTTTCCAGCGAGCACATGAAGTACCCCCAGATTGTGTGCTGTGATTCCAGCCAGTAAGGTATTGTTCCCTCTGTTGGGCTGTGCCCTCTGTGATTTTAGGTCTTCGTTAAAGTCAAAGATCGCTGCGTCGAAGTTCTTGGACTGACCATGGCACAATTAGCACAGAAAAGAATGTTAGACCCACGACAAAAGACGCTTCCACCTGACAGTAGCAGCGAGCGTTCAATTTTACCTTAATATTGGTGATCATCCTCTTCACACGCCGCGACATACTCTGATCATTAGGGTAAGACTTGTTCCACACATCTAGAGGGACACACTCAATCATGACGCCATTGTCGTCTGTTTGCTTTTCCGCAGAGGGATTAAGCACAGTGCTGCTCTCTGGGTCTCCAAAGGACAGATATCCAATCGAAATGAGTCGTTCGGTCCGAGTGGTCAATTGCTCTAGCGTATCGTACACTCGTTCTTTGGGGGTGAGTTCATCTACCACAGCGCCCAATCCAATAAATTCAATGCCGTGAATGTTAATAAACTGTGCGGCTTGGCCACCTCCATTCTTATCTGCAAAAGGAAATCCACCTTGACACAAGCAGTCTCCAAACACTGCTTTCATAATGGTCAAAGGCTCTCTCAGAGGTTTTTTCCTTGCTGCATGATTGTCTGCAGCAGTGCCACCGATGGACGGTGGAGGGCTTGCGGGTTGTGGTTGTTGTTTTTGCTGCTCGTAGATGGCCATATTTTGGGGTTCCTTTTCTTCTTTCTTTTCTTCTTTGTCAATCAAGACTGTCATGGTCGTTTCTTAGTGTAATCGGTGTATAACTTGGCCGGTCGGGGTTGTTCAGGCTTGATCGTATGTAGCTTGTTACCTTCGGTCTTCGTGTTCAAACTATGAGGCGAGTTCTAAGAATCTCCGCTGGTGGGATGTGCCGTTAGGAAGCGGCCAAGCACTTACAAGAAATCGGAAACGGCGAGACCCAACCGTTACAAAAGTATGCCGGTTGTCTAGCCTTAACCCTACTGTTGAACATCATTGCGAGTCAATCCCAGAAGCAATCCCAGAAACCTAACGCTATTAATACAGGCAATAATAGTGCTACAAATATCGTGCAAGGAGCAAGGCTCCTTCAAAAGGTAACACAATGTTCACAGTACTAGTAAGGTAAAATGAAGAATTAGGTAGGGGCACGCTACATCTACTGTGCAAGTTAAGAGAGAGGGGAAGTGTATGATCGAAATAGATCATGGTTGCAACGGGCCAATTTTGAGCAAAATGCGAAGCTCAAAATTCAGTGAAACTAAAAATAGATTTTTTTAGTCCATTGTATAACAATTTGATAGAGAAGGATAAATGCACTAGCTAGCAGTATTGTTCAAAATTGTACTATCCTCCTCTAATTGGCATGACTGATTTGTACAACACCTTTGGGCCAGTCATCCACTTCCCACCCCTCTATTTCACTCTACATCATCGTCCACAAAGAGATCATCATTCTCAAAGACAAATTCGCCCAGACCAGGGCTACAGATAGAGATATCCGTGGAACCTTCGTCTACAGTCTCAAAATCCACCTCACCTTGAAGCAAAGGATGGTTGGCAATTAGCCATTTGGCTTCGAGCAAATTGCACGCCGAACTACTTCGGCGCACTTGGTAGACACCGTCAAAGGGAAAATTCAGGTCTCGAGCAAAGAAGTAGAACAAGACATAGATGTTCGTCAACACGGCAAAAAGGACTTGGCTCTCGCTCGGTGGTGCTCCAGTGATGCGATCGACTGTGGGCAGGATTGAGACAACAAAACTGAGAAGAATCAAGATGGTCAAGAGGTTGAGGACCAGAAAGTGAGTCGGTGGCAAGGACAAAGCCTCGATGCTCAGTCTCTCGGCTCGAAGCCTTATTAAGTCCTTTACGAGGTCCCGTGTGTTTGCAAGGAGGTTCTGAAAGATGATAGAAGCTTTCGTGTCAGCAAATGAGATTGTAGCGAGGGGACGAATATGACAATTAAAGTAATTGAAAGTAAACTTACACCTTGGCTACCAAAGCTTCCCTGTGTTCGAAAAAGTTCTTCTTCTCGAAGTTCTACCAACTCCAGCATTCTCGCGTACGGGTCCGTATACATAACCTAAAACGATGAAACAAGATGTGAGAGCCAAATAAATTTCTCATGTTTTGTATTTCCAATTCTACATTTTATCGACGTGCCTGCATCATCTCCCGGCCGCGACTTGATTTGACAATTGTCCGAACTTGATCCGCACAACATTGGGCTGCTACAATCGCAAGTTCCCGGTCAGCTTTAAAAATTGAAAGTAGATTGCGTGTCACAAGCGTCAGTAAAGCGCTTTCCCGAGCAGCTGCATCTTGCAGGTCCTTGACTCTCTGGTAGAGAATTGACAAGGTCAGTGAAATAAATGTACCATAGAGAATCGACACCCCAGGGCCAAACTTGCTTGTGATGTCGTCGAGTTGTGCTGGTGGCATGGTGACAAATCTTTCCAGAAAACTTGTCAAGTACGGAAAGACCATGTAAGCGACGACCCCCGTCACTATGCGCGCTGGAAATCCCACCCACAGCCCTTTACTTTGACTCGATGGAGGATATGACAGATCGGATAGAGATGGAGGAACAGTTATATTGTTGAGTGCAAAAGGCTCTTTCTTGGCGTAGGAACGATTCTTCAATAGCCGGGTGCGCAAGGCTGAGATTCCAATATCTCCGAGCCCCGATTCAAATCCACCGTAGAAGTTGAAAGCTAGCTTTTCCAGGACGTTCATGGACTCTCGATCAGTTTCGGGGATGGACACCACAGGTGGTTTGCTAAACCTAACATCCTCGCAACCACAACCTCTGTATTTCATTTTGCCTCGTGTCCCGTCTGGCCTTTTCTTTTTACGGCCGTTGGACACAGTGTAGGAGAAGGATGGATAATCTGCTAGACGTCTTCGTTTTAGCTGTGCAATGCTTTCGAAAGTGTCCGAATTTGTTGAAACTGCGTTTCCATTTGGGATGTCGCTGGGATCTTCACGGTTGCTCTTGGCTGAAAGGCGAAACGGTCTTGATTGTGCATGCCTTGACAGCAATGTCGTTGAGTGACAAGTTCGTGATGGAGAAAATCCGAATGTGCCATATCCAAAACACCCCAGTAATAGAAAAAGAGAGAATGAAAATTGTCGTAGAATACTAATCATGATCGGTTCTCGAATCAACAAAGCCTAATGGCGATTTTATCGGCAATCAAATTTACAGTATAATTGGCAGTGTATGATACAACTCTTTGTTGCTGGTTGTTGCTGCTGCTGTTTTGAGATGTTCCATGTACATCTCACCACATTCCCTCTATTTCATTTCATTGATTATTCCACGTGAAACGAAATTCATCAAATGAGCAGTTGTCATAGAAAAAAGAAGAAATTAAGATTCCAAAGATCCCGGGACCGATCATGATAATGAGTCACTAATTGTGTTTTGTCGCACAGTTTATCGAAACCTTTTTGCAGAAAACTTGTAGAAGAAATAATGAAGTTTGCTGCTTTTGAAATGCCAATTGGGTGCTTGGACTCAGAGCCCCAGCAGCTACAACTAGAAACCTGCCCGGACGTGAGACAATCCAGCATCCGTACTCAACTGTATGGGTTGCCAGTGCAATAGCACAAGACAGCAAAGCTTCGTCTGCAGAAACATGTACAAGTGTACCTATCAACAATGATGACTCACAAGGAAACCGGGACGGTTCTTGTATCTAGTATGTTATATTTTACAAGCCAAGTGTTCAGCGGCCTCTTTTATTGACTTTTTTGCTGTTGCCTTTTCCTTTCTTTTTCTTCTTGTTAGAGCTACTACTTGGTGGTGCTTGTGGCTTTTGCTCAGCTGCCATGACCGCTTCAAAGTTTGTTTCTGCCTTGTTGGTACTACTAGCAAATTGATCCCCTTCCACTCGACTTCCAAACCGTGACTGTATGGCCGCTTCGTCGGACATGTCCCAAAGGGCTAATTGATTCTCACTGCCACCGCATCCCAACAGCCAAGGAGATGATGGGTAGAATGACACTGTATATAGTTTTCCTACTTTCATTTCCTTGGTACCGCATGTTCTGGGGATCGAATTTGGTTGTGGCGGAGTATTATTTTCGCCATAGGTATCCCACAAGGCGACGGTCTTGTCGATGGAGCAAGTGGCAAACAGACCCGGTATGTGACTAAAAAAAAGAAAACACGAAGTGTTAGCTCTTTTCAACCGATGCACCAGGCTCAGCATTTTTGGGTTCAGCATACTAGTATGCCACCAAAGAACTTACTTGTTGTAGGTTATATCACTAATACCACCAAATTCGTTGGCCACGAATGACCAGAGGGGGGCCTTGTCGGAGAATTTTCGCACGTCCCAAGTAATAACGGTACCGTCTTCACAAGCGGCAGTGAGACATTCGGGATTGTGAGGATCCCAGGCAAGCGCCTCGCAGTCCGCTGGAATTTTCACTTTTTTGATATTTTGGCCAGCACTGTCGCGTGCATCTAACAGAGCCACTGTCCGATCGTAGGACCCAGTGGCAAGAATTGTCGCTTCGACGGGATGCCAAACCACAGCTTGAACCTTGTCGGTGTGATGAGAATATGTTGCAGCTATCGCTTTGTCCAAATTTCCGCTTCCTGCCATGGACACATCCCATAATTTGACAGTATTGTCAGCGGATCCGCTTGCAATGACATGCCTGTGGACCTTATTCCAGGATAGGGCCATCACGGCATCGGTGTGACTACCAGGTCGTAGCTGAATACCATCCTCTCCACTACCGATGCGTGTTCTTTGAGGCGTTTTCAACTTTTTTCCAGATGAGGCTCTCATCAAGTTATCTTTGATGACTTCATCTGCCAAGGTCGTATCTTCTCCCCCCAGCATACAGGAGGGCTCCAAAGCATTGATGACATCTAAATTCCAAATTTCAATACCGGGTCCGAAAGTACCTACAGCACAAAAGTTTCCTGCCGCAGAGGACCCGTCAGCACTGGTCATTTGTCCATGCGCCAAGCACAACGGGAAGGCTGGCAATGGAATATCATGATGTACCCACAAAGATCCAGTTCTGGTGTCATAACAATGAACTTCGAGGGATGCAAAATCATCGTCTGTTTTTGCGACAACCACCATGGCATCGTCGGGCGAGATTTTCACATCTTCCGCTTCACTGTCATTGTCGTCATCCTCGGCAAACATGTCATGGACATCACCCAATCCACCACCACCTAAATTCATGGACTCCAGACCCTCCACGTCAGTGGGCGTGAATTCCCTTGTGTCTGGAACATCTGCCAAATCGTCCTCCTCATCATCGTCCTCATCATCCTCATCATCATCCTCATTATCATTCGCATCCATGGCGGCCTTGAAAGCTTGTGGCATTTCTTCCATGCTTTCCTCTGGATTTCCGTCAATCAAAATATTTCCCAAACCAGCAGCACCATCGCCATCTTCATCATCGGAATATTCGTCCATGCGAAGATCGGCTGGAAGATTATTATTGGCGGCTTGTGGTAGCTGTATTTTGGGTGTTTTGTTCGGGGCGTCGTCGTCGCTAGCGTTATCATCGTCTTGGCCCCCCCCCTCTTCTTGTGCCTGCAACATTTGAATGACTTCCTTTTCGGCCGCATTCATTTCATATTTCTTGGGATTGGGATCCGCCACACCTGCAGGAACCCATTCTATAGCGGCAATCATGATGACTTACTACTTCAGCACAGTATAATACAGTACAAGGCGCCTATAATGATTTTGTTTGCCAACTTTTTTGTTACTGTCTTGATTGTGCTTTGAAATCTTCATCGTAGCTAGCTAGAAGTTAGTTGTTCTCGTCGTCGACATCGTCTCAGCTGAAAAAGAAAAGAAAGAATTGAATGGCGGTCGGGACGCGACTTCAGTCGTGCATTAATGGTTGGATTAGTCACGTTTACTTCGTCATTCATGATTAAAACTTGCGAATCCACATGTGATTGGCGGCTGACTCAGTCAAATGAGTGAGTTGGATCTCGATCGTGACATTCATCGATACAAATATTCGATTACTGTAGTCTAGTAGTAGCATCTTAGCATGGTGAAAGATACACGGCTGCTTTTTCCGATATTCCTAACAATAGTACGTGGTGCTACGAAAGCTCCTTCTTCTATCATTTGCACGAGGCAGCCAGAATGCCAATGATTCATAGACGAAGAGAGATTGAAAGTACCAATAATTCTCCTAAAAGATCAAAGTCTCTGGAACCTGTAGTAGACGAAGATCAAAATTATTGCACGTCCAACAACAATAACAGTAACAACAACAATAATAACAGCACTTCGTTTTGTTGTACCAAGAACATGAAATCTATCGTCGCTTGTAGCAGTCTTGTGATGATGATTGGTCTTTCGGCATCGGCCTTGCGTGCCACGGCATTTAGTGTTGCCAAGTCGAGTCGCACTGTGAGACCGGCGGCACTTTTCATCCAGCGTGGTGGTGGAAGCAGCAAACTCGCATCGACAGCTACCGATGTCGACAATCCTCTCTTGCAGCAAGAAGGTTTGCCCAAATTCACATCCATCGAACCCAAGGACTTGACACCCGCTGTCAATACTCTGTTGGAAAAGCTCGATTCAGAATTTGAACAGTTTGAATCGAAACTTCAGACCACAGATACTCCTGCTTATGATGAAGTTCTTCCTGTACTGGAGCGTATGCAATTTGGTTTGGGCTTTACCTGGGGAGTGGCAGGACATTTAAATGGAGTCAAAAATGCCGATGAACTTCGGGCCGCCTATGAAGAAAATCAGCCTAAAGTGGTGCAAGCCATGACGAAGTTCTCCCAGTCCAAGCCTTTGTACGATGCCCTGGAAGCCATTGAAAAACAATGGGAATCTTCGGGCAAAGCTGACAAGGAAAGCGATTTTGAATTTAGCCAAAAGAAACGTGCCGTGGAAGGATCCCTTTTATCGATGAAGCTTGGCGGTGTTGGACTGGAAGGAGAAGAAAAGGAAAAGTTCAACACCATGAAAATGAGACTTGCAGAAATCTCCACCAAATTTAGCAACAATGTTTTGGATGCTACCAAAGTATTCAGCTTGACTGTGGAAGATCCCAAGAAAATGGAAGGCGTCCCGGAATCTGCAAAGGCTATGTGGGCCAATGCCCATGTCATGTACTTGAAGAGTCAAGACAAGGAAGCACCCGAAATGGACCCCGAGGCTGGACCCTGGAGAATCACTCATGACATGCCGTCGTACATTGCTGCCATGTCCCATCTCCCGGACCGAGAAATTCGGGAACAAGTGTATCGCGCCTTTATTTCCCGGGCCGCTGAGTCCATGGAAGACAAGAACAACGTTCCTTTGATTTATGAAATTTTGAAAATCAAGACGGAAATGGCGAAAATGCTTGGCTTCAAAAATCCAGCGGAGCGCAGTCTAGCCACCAAAATGGCACCCAGCGTCAAATCCGTGGAGGAACTTTCCGATCTCATTCTTGAAAAGGCACTACCTGCCGCTGAGCGTGAGTTGGCGGAAATCACGGCATATGCAAGGGAAAACGGAGGAGAAGAATACAGCGAAGACAAATTAGAAAAACTCATGCCATGGGACACCACCTTTTGGAGTGAGAGACTCAAGGAAACCAAGTTTGACTTGAAGGAGGAAGAGCTCCGACCTTATTTTGCTCTCCCCAATGTTCTAAAGGGAATGTTTGGGCTTTTAGAACGCATTTTCGGTGTGACAGTGGAACAGGCGGACGATGAGGCAGAACGCTGGCATCCAGATGTTAACTTTTTCAAGGTTTTTGACGCAGAGTCGGGAAAACATATTGCTAGCTTTTATTTGGATCCTTTCTCGCGACCTGAAAACAAGCGTGGTGGAGCTTGGATGGACGTGTGCATTGGCAAGTCCGAAGCTGTCAAGCGTGACGTACCCGTCGCTTACTTGACCTGTAATGGATCGCCACCAGTCGGTGACAAGCCTTCGCTCATGACTTTTAGGGAGGTTGAGACGCTTTTTCATGAGACAGGTAAATACCGAGAAGTGTTACTACTTCGAGTGTCATAGCTTCAGTTTGTTCTGGTTGATTTCAAGTTTTCTAACATTATCGAGATGCCATCTACAGGACACGGACTTCAGCACATGCTCACGAAAGCTAATGTTGGGGATGTTGCCGGTATCAATGGTGTAGAGTGGGACGCCGTGGAACTTCCTTCACAGGTGAGTCAATTTCTGCTTATGTTTATTCAACACGAAAAGGAGGTTCCCGCTGAAGAAAAACTCATCTTGATTTTTTTTTCTTGTCTTAAGTTCATGGAAAACTGGTGCTACGATCGGCCCACTGTTTATGGTTTTGCCAAGCACTGGCAAACTGGCGAACCATTGCCAGAAGAGATGTTTGAGAAGCTGAAAGAGCAAAAGATCTATGGCGCTGGTATGATGGCATGCAGGCAGCTGTTGTTTGGACAATTAGACATGGAGCTCCACTCTAATTATGATCCAGTTGCAGGAGAAAAGGGTGAAGGCCCATCCATTTTTGATGTTCATAGAAAGATGGCAGAAAAATACACTCCATACTCTACGCCTTTGGATGGAGATCGTTTTCTTTGTACCTTCAGCCACATCTTTGCCGGCGGTTACTCTGCTGGCTACTATTCCTACAAATGGGCCGAAGTCATGAGCGCAGACGCCTTTGGAGCTTTTGAGGACGTTGGACTGGACAACGAAGAGGAAGTCGCCAAGGTTGGACGAAAGTTCCGCGAAACTGTTTTGAGTCTTGGTGGTGGTGTTCCTCCGATGGAAGTTTTCAAGCGATTCCGAGGCAGAGAACCCACACCAGATGCTTTGCTTCGTCACAGCGGTTTGGCCTAGGATAGATATGTAGTACGAAGATTAGAAACAAAAACTTTGAATCAAAATTTGTTGTCCAGTACTAGTACCTACCACGTGGATGAAAAAGCATGTTGAGGAATCCCTACAGATACCAACTCGCAACTAGCAGCAAAGAAATCGCAGCGAAAGAGTAAAATTTGGCACCATGTATTTGGTAGAAAATGCCAACAGGAAGTGTAGTGTTGGCTACAATCGTATGGACTTTTGGGGCAGTCACTCCATTGATTTGTTTGAGGGAGCACCTGTCCGCTTCCACACCTGCATGTCGTACAGGAGATTCAATGCCATCGTGTCTTGTCTGACATTCACCAAAACAGCGCCGCCGTCTTTTGTTGACAAGTTTCATTGTGTCCGCGAACTTCTGTCTGCCTTTAACAACAACATGAAGGATGTCTTCCTGCTGTCGTGGGTCTGTTGTCTGGACAAATCAGTGTCTCAGTGGCTAATTAGATGGACATGCCCTGGATGGATGTTTGTGCCAAGGAAACCACATCCGTTTGGCAACGAATGTGACAGGATTTGCTGTGGCCTGAGCAACATCATGTTTGGCATTGATCTTGTGGAAGGAAAGGATGCACCAAAAGAAAAACAAATTGATCAAGTTGAAAGCATTTGCGGTCAGACGTGTGCTTCATCAATCCGTTTGACTAACTCTGTTCAACAGTCTGGGAGGGTTGCCATGCTCGACAGCGGCTTTTTGTTTTACAGGGACTTGTGGTGCTGAGAAAGGCTAGAGTGTTGGCGTCCGCTGTCATGGAAAAGCACTGGTGCTGGCCAAAAAACGTTCCTGGCAATGAAATGAACATTCACATGGGACCAGCAGATGTTGGCACTGTCGAATCATTGTCAGGAGAACTGGACAGCATCAAGTGTGACCTTTTTATGATGAAAGATGTTGCCTTCACAATGAAGTTAATGTCAACTGTGGTGGCCTGATGAAACACCCAGATGTCGAAGTCAAAAAACGACCTGCTGATGCTGTTGTCAAGACATTTAAATACAAGGAGTCATTTGACAATCAATGTCGTTACCGCCATGCAGTTGACGACCACAACAATCTTCGACACGCTGGCATTTCGTTGGAGGAAATGTGGAAGACACGCACATGATAGCATGAGTCTTTGCCTTTGTGTTTGCTGATGTTGAAGGCAATGTTTTTTTTTGCTTGTTGACACTTTGTCTGGAGCAAGGACAGGGTCGGAGCCAAGAAACCTGCGATGATGCTACAGTTTTGGCAGTCTCTTGTGCGGGAACTCATCCACAACGAATTCCTTCCAAATGCTAAAGATGATTCTAAGCCTAGAGCCAAACACATGAGGGTAGTAGCTCATGATTGGCTTTGTGTGCCACAGCATGCAACAGAATTTCATTGATGGTAACAGATGGGTGTGCACTGCCAAACAAGCCTTCCAACAATGCACCTGCAGAATCCCCCGATGCAGGATCCGAGGATGCAGATGTTGTCTCTGCACTCCTGGCAAATGGTTGTGCAGTGTTCACCACACTGAACATGTGGTAGATGATGCTGTGCAGCAGTGTCTTAGCCAAGGACAGAACAAGCTTTCTTGAAAATCATTTTTTGGCCTTGTGGTTGTAGCCAAACAACTGAACAACTAGTTGTCCAATTTTAACAACCGCAAATCGCCAATCTTCATCTACGTTTCATGCTCTTTAAGAACACAGCATTAGTTTGTAACATTGGTTGATTTAACATGCATCATGCTATGGTCAGTTAAAGCATAGAATCAGCCGACTAATCTTTGAGTTAATTAATTAATTAGCATAGAATCCGCCGATTTGACCGATCGATTAAGCAAATTAACAAGCAGTTGTGATTGAAAAAAGATTCCAGAGATCATGCAACACGTTGTGCTCTTAGTGGAGCTAAACGGAGTGTTGCAACAAAAGTCCCTTCTTTTTCACATCTCCCCGCCCCAACTAAACTCCTGAACCCAAGTACATATCCTTGGGCCCTCCAAGGTTTACGTACATGCCAGCGGCTTTGTGATGCTGGAGTTCATTTTCAATTAGATGTTCAAAAGGGATTCTTTATTCGTGACCCAAAAAGGATTCTTCATTCGTGACCTACAGTACGAACTCTTGTGGCCGATGACGTCCAAACAAACAAAATAATGATCGACACGGGGATGATGCGAAACCCATCAAATCAAACCATACAAAACAACACTGACTGGAATGAATCTAGCTAGACTTTTGGAATAAAAAAGCTGTTGGACAATACGCTAATAGCTAGCTAGTGGAGCAAGCTAGTTTTAGATAGCGAAAGCTTACAGAGAACTAATAGCCGGCTATAAGACAGATTTGAAATCAATCTGGAGAAAGGAACTATCCAAGTCGAGAAACGAATCTTTGGCTCCTCTAAATCAAGCATTTTTCGTCCACCGATTATTTCGAAATGGTGCAAATGTTGATTCAACTGGCCACTTTGGTGGTTTTCCTGGTGACTTGTGACGGGTTTCGTGGTGTTCTGCTTCCTTCCGTCAGAAGTACCCAGCATGACAATTCCCTTCTTCATCCTTTTTCGTCTTGCCGTGTGCGAACTCCAGATCGTTCAGAATCATCGACAACAAGTCTTCACATGTCATCCAGGACCTCCATTGGAAGTTTGGGAAAAGGACTTCGGAAAAAGAAGCTAAAGCCTTTTGTGAGGTACCTGGAAGTGGAATGTTGGAAACAAGCTGAATTGCGTGATCTTGAGCCAGTCTTGCAAGCGGTGGCAGAAGCTTGCAAACAAATAAATCGGATTGTACAGAGAGCCAAAACGGACGATTTGTATGGAGTAGCCCTCGAGGTGGATGGAACTCCAATGGAGAGTACAAATATTCAAGGAGAAGTTCAACAAAAGCTAGACGTTCTTTGCAATACAATCATGTTACGAGCATTCTGCGGATGCAGTTCTGCAATCCACTCTGTTGCTTCCGAGGAAGAAGACGAGCCTCGGTGCTGTGCTGATATTATGGTACGTTTTAAAACCCAATTGAGGCCAGTGCAGATCTCGCTAAAATACTACCACTTCGAGTCTCATAAAATTTCTTTACCACAATAATCTGTTCAGAATGACTCGGCCTTTGCTGTGGGGAACTATATTGCAGGTATGATCTACCTTGATGATGACGATGCGACTGACGATATCATTAGTTTTGGGGCTCACCATTTTCTTCTCTACCATTTATGGCTGATACTTCAGTGTTTGATCCAATAGGTACGTAAGCTTATACCACCAATTTGGTCTAGATAGGCCCGAGCTTTACATTCACAATGACTAGAGCCGCTGACGTCCTTTTTATCTCGACCATAGATGGATCGAAAAACATTGACTCGTCCCTGCCGGTCGGCAGCATCTTTGGCATTTATAGAGCACAGGCAGGGGTGCCAATCAATGGCACGAAGTCATTCCTACAAACTGGAAGACATTTGGTAGCTGCCGGGTACTGCCTTTTCTCGTGAGTTCTTGGCATTCGATTTTGATGCCCCATTAGTGATATTTTTGGCTGCCTCCTAACAACAGAGCCCTTCTTGATTCCTTAGGGCTACCACAGTTCTTGTGCTAACTCTAGGATCTGGCGTGGACGGGTTCACATTGGATCCTGATATAGGCCAATTTCTTCACACGCATGAGGATATCAGAATACCTTCGGCGGGGCCAATTTACAGTTTCAACGAAGCAAATTTTCGAGATTACGAAGAACCCGTGAAACGATATCTGAATGCACTGAAGGAAGGATCTGGTTCTGTTGGAACAAAGAAAAAGTAAGAAAATCGACAATCTATGCAGCATGTGGCTCACGAATAATTTTTCTATGCCTTTCTCACACACTTGGTTCGTCTTTTACTCTTGGAATTTCTGTTTTGTAGAATCACCGCGCGATACGTTGGCGCGCTAGTCGCCGATGTCCACAATATCCTAATCAACGGCGGCATTTATGGATACCCTGCCGATTTGCAAAACAAAAATGGAAAACTACGACTGCTATATGAATCAGCCCCGATGGCTATGATTATGGAAAATGCGGGTGGTGCTGGGTCTACAGGCAGAGGGAGAATCCTAGATATAAAGCCTCATGAAATCCACCAAAGAATCCCCACTTTCCTCGGTAGCGTTGAAAATGTGTTCGAGATCGATCAGTTCTTTAACTATTACAGTGACACACCTGTCGTGGAAGCTGACGAGAAGGCGGAATCAGGCTAAACAACTTTATTGTATAGATTATAGATAAGACAAGCCATTATCTAAATAATGACCTCGCTCGTTACAGTTACGGTTTTACGAGACTCGTTTCTTGTGTTTTGCTAGAACATCATCTGTGATTTCAAGGCCCCAGTGAAGCAAAGTTTGCCGAATCACGGGACTAATGCGTGTGTCATCTGGTGTCGTATTAGCGGCGAGGATTTTGTTGCAGATTTGAGAACGAAAGCGCCCCTTTGGTCCTGCCGATTTAGCCCATCTCTGAATTTGACGCACGTCGTCTGAGCATCTGCGTCCCTGATAGAAACGACAGTACCACTGAAACCAACCGTAGGGGTCGGCGTCGCTGATCCAACCACTGCTTTCCCACATGCCGAGACTGCCGCCACATTTGACTCCAAACTTGTTCACTGATGCACGGTAAGTGCTGGAGGTGAGCATTGTTTTCTTGTCGAGACCTTCAATCCATTTTGGGTCTACAGAGTCATTCAAAACGTCACTAGCATTGTAGCTGATATTGGTGACAGCAGAAACAATGGGCCTGAAATAAGTGCCCCCAAAAGACCCAGCCCTCAAAATTTCCTCGGGTGTACGATTGGGGTGGAAATCACGCAATAAATGTTTAATATCCGTGTCCTCGCCACAAGCAAAGGTCACCTCTCCTGTTTGCTTGTCACGTTTGGGCAGGGGGCACTTTTCTTCTTCAATATCAATGTGATCCGGAGGAGGGGCAGGTGGATCTTTGTAGAGATCCTTTTTCTGCTTCAAAAGCCGATTGTGGTATTGCTTTGTGGACGTCGGCAATCCAACCGCCTTGTCATCGTCGACTTGTTCTTTCTTTTGCTTTTTCGTTGTTTCCTTGTCGACTGCGTCCTTCCATTCGGACAACAACTTATCACCGACGCTGATGAGTGAATCCAATTCATCCTTGTGGGCAGAAGTTCTCTTGTGACGCTTCAGAGTTTTGACACACTTGGCTAAGGTATTGCCGATCCGCGTTGTCGTTAGAATTTCAATAGGCATTGTTTTGTGTTTCTGGAGTTGCCCCAACAGGTCTTTGGTACGCTCTAAGTCAGGTTCTGCTTTGGTATCAATGATCTCCTTTCGTAAGGAACTCCCCAACTTTTCAATTTCAGAAGCCCAACCCATGGCAAAGCCGATTACTAGAATATTCCAAAGAGAGAAAATTGTGTCTCTGGCCTAAAGGAAAAAGAAAATGAATTTAGCCGTTCCTTCAAATTGGGAGTGTATCAGAAATATCCCTGATGATGCTACAAGCTAGGAGTACTTTCGACTCGATTGTGATCAGGTCAGACAGCGGGTTTCGGTCTGACTCACTGACTGTTATCTTGAATTCGATCATTCATTGTTTTGCGCTAAAAAGTGACTTACTGACTCACTCACTCAAATCGTGGTAAAGATAGTACCGGCAAGGATCAACTTTGGGGGATTGTGTGCGACAGTTTGAGCATCGATCCAGATTTTGCCGCCGGTAATTTACACACGTTGATTGCGTTGAATACAGTAACAACAGAAAAGCAAAACCTTGGTTGCTCATGCTCACTCTCTTCTGTTTCGACTAGACTACTATAATAATAATCAGCACCTATCACCTCTGTTTGTGACTCTACTGAATTTTGCCTCGTGCAGTGGCGAATTAGCTGTGCTTTCTGTTAGCCACACCGTACAGGATGCCAACCAATGACAGCAACACGCCCCCCACATTTCCTGCCGAGCTTGTCCGAAAGATGATGCTTACAAATTCGGAAAAGAAAATTGCCAAAGATGCTACGGTAGCCGCAGGCGAGCTCTTGCGATTATTTGTTTTAGAAGCTAGGAGTCGTGCCTCTATCGAGGCAGAATGTGAAGACGAGGGAAACATGACAAGTAACTGTAACGACGAGGACAACGATGGCAGGGTTCTGATTCGGGATGATCACATTACCAAGATTGCTGCAGAGTTACTCATGGATTTTTCATAATTACAAATATTAACGGGAATTTTAAATGTAAAATTTCTAAATATTCTTTCTATTCATTGTTTGCTACTACAACCAATAGTACTTACTACATGTACATCTAGACGAAGCCACTGACGAGCTTGGTGTCGTCACCGAGACAATCCTTCATGTTTGGATTGGGTCAGTGAAAACAGCGATTGATCAATGATTCCCATGACCGTGACAACACCACCCACCACAGCGCACACACTTGTGAAAAATGCCACCCATCCTTTTCGATATTGCTCTTCAATGACGACATGAAGAGGTGACACTTCGTAAAAGAAAAAGACACCCGGCAACCCACGCCCTGATCCAGGATTCACATGCCGTAAATGCTCTGTGACGCTGTACTGATTGGTTTGAATGGTTGTGCCATTTAAGAATCGATACTCCGTTGGAACAACCTGGTATTCATTAAATTTGTTTCCAACGCGAAAAACAAATATGCCTGTAAGTACCATGCAAAGCGACAGCGTACAAAAGTTCACAACATGGTATAGATTTCTCACCTGAAAGTAGTACTGGTACATTCCATAAGTATCCATGATGATGCGCTCTTCGCCGTCCAATTGGTAACGAGTTTTTCCTTGGTCCAAAGCTGCGGGAATATCCTGCCCAAACCTAATTTTATGGACGGTGTGAGACACATTCCATTGCTCAAAGGTTCGCAGAACTAGGTCGAAGAGGGACATTTCAGATCCATCCGTTGGCATGTCACGGCCTGGGGCCAAATGTAAATTGCCGCCACCAGAGCTCAACGCAACTTTGCCATGAATGTTACACCCTTCACCGGCCACGGCAGCACTGGCCCCAAGTTCATCTTTGCATTGTTCAATGTTCTCTAAATCGCGCAGAACCCAGCCTTTTAGATTGTAAGCACGTTTCACGTCGTCACATGCGTTACAACATTCGCCCTCGTCACCTGCGCCGTAACAGCTTCCACAATATTCTCCGCTTTGTTTTTCGATGGTAGCATTGATGACTCCCTCCAATTCTCTGTGAAGAATGTCTTCTGTAAGCAAGGTGCTTCCTAATTCGATCCTTGATCTGTCTCCCACAAATTGCATTTTCCCATCGTTATCGTAATTCACTCGGTGTTTCCAGACGTGATGTATTCGGTCTAGATGCAAGGATTGTGGCTGTCCGTTGGGGTCATTGGCGTCAATGTTCAAGCGAGTGCAGGGTAAATCTCGCAGCGTAATATCGAATTCTAGTTCCAGACCTGCTGGAGAAGTTGCATTCACGTGGACCGTCTCGGTAAGCCTTATTTGGAAATTGTATGCAAATTCTGTGCCGACCAAGTATATTATTGCTGAAAAATATCAAAATGAATGTGTGCATGCACGTGGACGTGAGCGTGGAAAAAGCCAATAGGAAAGAAGTAGGGCATGGGTTAATCGAATCGGCCATCTACATGAAACGCAAGCAGCAACTGCTTTGGACAATATTGATTGGCAAACCCTAAACAATCAAAAGGAGAAGCAAAGCCATTGTGGAGCAATGAATACTTACCAGCAACAGTAATAATCGATAAGATTGCTCCATGAAGCGTATAGACGCGAAACTCCTTAGAGACTGAGCTCTGCGTGTCGAGGGTCTTTAAACGATCGGCAATTGCCATGACGCCAAACTAGAGTGACAACAAATGGGGTAGCAGTCAAATACAAAACTAGACTAGCACAAGCTTCCTTCGTGTACGGGAGGCAAATGCTTCTATTTGGCTGGCTAGCTACAGTACAACGTAGTAGTCGGAGCAGGTGGGCTGTGCGGGAAGAAAGTATCAGTATTCAGTTTGTTGCCTCCGTTGGTTGCTGTCCTCGCAAGTCTCCCTTTGCGCGGTGGAGCCACAGAAGACAGGGTGTGCTTCCACGTGGAGTTCACGGCTGTGAGCAAGTGTTCGCCCTCAGACTCGGTGCGTTGTTGATGCTCACCTTGGTAGGCCAGGGTGTTAGCTACTAGCTAGATTGTAGCTCTTATCAGGACAGATTGGTATTTAAGGATGACAGATGATCTAGCTAGTAGCATGCATTTGTCTTGGCCCAGCACTGGTTACTGTAGGAATGCACATGTCTGGTGCATGACGAAAATGCGATGAGAGTGTGTGGGGTTTTGTTTAGCGCCTTTTTGTTTGCACCAGGTGGTGCTCGCCTCCACTCTCTGCTCAGTCCTGGAGCTGCATTGATGGCTAAGCTTTGCCGGTCATGTTTGGTACTAGCAATTCAAAGTCTGGCCTCCACACTTCCTCTCTTGTCCTCTTGCATGTTCCTTTCCCCCATTGCCATGGGTCTGTTGTTAAACATTTATGGCGTTGTTTTGTTTTGTGAGTGCCTCTCTTTTGTGTTGTTGAAACATGCTTATTATGTTACCAAGAGTGCAATTGTCAATAATTTAATAGGTTTTGGGGTAAAGTTTCCAACCACAATGTTTCACCAAGTAATTGCATGTGCATGTCACGAATAAGAAACTCATAAGAAATTAAACTGAGGTGCATTTTGATCAAATTGACCGAGCCCTCAAGGAAATCAACTACTTGTTTCTGACAATTCACTACCGCCATTTGTAGAACTGTGCATACCATGTCTTTTTGGATGATCCAAATGACTGCTTCTTTTCTTTCCTGGTCATCAGGATTATCGACGCAACACATTATTAGCACCAAGGGAACTAAGTAGCATGCTATGTAGCGTAAAACCTACTACACAACTTCACAGAAAAGTGCGGGATTTATTTTGCCTTGTGCCAGAAACCCTCTGTCTGGCCAATTCGTGTCTGAATGACATGAGTGGCCATCATGACTCCAGTTGAATCACGGGTAAAATCGTCCATCTATCATTGTTGATAGTAAACTGAAACAATGATAGACTGCTGATATTTTAGAAAAAATCTGGCATATGTGGCATTTCCATACTCAAATAGTTATCAAAGATTGACACTATCTGGTGTGTACAGGAAGCATAATTTAAGCCCAAGCCATCCAGGATTACCTCCCCTCCTTCTAACTTCACTTATTTTTCTGTTTCCTTTACCTATCAGGTCTAATTGTTCTTCCGCTGTCCAATGGTGTTGGATCTGTGGCCGAGGTGAGTGGGAACCTTGGTTCTATCTTTGTACATTTTACCTTCATCGCATACAATAGGGGCGGCCAATAAGTCGCGACCGGATTTTGAACCAAAATAAAGATCGCATCTTGTTATGAAGGTGACGTCAGCGTGTGGCATCCTTTTAGCCAATCAAATCATTCGAAATATGTGGTCGCGAACCATTATTGACGTTCCTCTTGCTTTAACATGCAATCCAGTGGGAGGTGCGATCGTACTTTGTAACAATACGTCTGACGACCACATCCTTATCCGGTACTGATTACTTAGTGTGACGTAAGCGCGCTTCCCAAAAATGCGATCGCGCTTCCCAAAAATGCGATCTTTATTTTGGTTAAAATTCCGGTCACAACTTTTTGGCTACCCCTAATGCTTCATCGCATACAATGCTGAAATCTGTCCACCCCTCCCAGCTGTTGAAAGTGGGAGCTGTGTTATTTTTAGGATTTTTCTTTATGGAATTGGGGAAAATAACAGAAGATAGTATCGAGCACATAACTATGGCATTTGACCAAGAGTGTTATTTTAGTTCCCTTCAAAACTCCTCCAATGTAATATCAAATTCGACGACTCGAAAATGAAATGCCCAATAAGTGTCTTTCCAAAGCGAGATCATTAGATTGTCTATGAACTTAGAAGTTTAACGTGCTCCAACGGCTATAAGAAAAGCTTCAATTAAGGACAAGTTTTTACAATACAAAGTGACAGCGGACCTTCAAGATCCCTGTAAAGATGATTAAGGCAGTTTGTCATGCGGGGGGAAGGATGAAGGTAGAAAAGTTGATTCATGGCCTCTTGTAGATGGAATGATGAAAAATAAATCTAAGAAATTTGTGGCAAGACGTAGGTACCTGCATTGCCCCTATTGTCCGCTGTCGAGGCAACGCTGGAATCGTCTGAATCTCCCCTTCGAATAATGGTTCCATCAGGGCCAATAACCGTCTCCCCGGCGCTTACACCGCTGTCCACCGTCAATTTCATTAGGTATCCGAAAAGAACAGTGTTGATGACAAGCAACAACGCCCAAGTGATGTTCTTCAATCCTAAAAGAGCAAAGACTGCTACTACAAGCACCACAAGGATAAAGATTCCAATGACATGTGCTTGTTGTAACCCAGCGGCGCTCATAGCAGCCTGCTCCAGCAACGCATCCTTGTTCGACATCTTCTGTCGTTTTCGAAGAATTGTGATTAGCATAACCAGTCCAAACAAGGTTAGGATAGCCAAGAGGATTTTGTCGGATGTATTCCAGCCTTCTTTCTCTCGTGGTTCCAATCCTGTCCGTTGACATTTTCGGTTGCAAGTCTCCTTATATTGCCATGCAGTTGAACACAAAGGAGCGTTTATTTGGCGGTTTTCGTAGAACTGATCATCAATCTTGTCATCGGCCATGTCTACCCAGTTGACACAGTTTTGGCATTGCTTGAACGGAATCTTGGGTATTGGGAAAACAGAAAAAAAGACGTTAGAGAGACTATTTACATCAAGTATAGATGTTCATGAATACAAAACAAGCTCAGATTCATCTTACCTGAATGTCAGATACATCAATGGCAGAATCGTCCATGCCGTCCACGAAGGAGCGAGTGGTGCAAGTGTTGTCATTGTAGATGTTGACAGAGAGCGATTGACTCGTGCCGTCGGTGCAGCCGATTTGGAACCAGTAATTCTTTCCACTGACTGATTGCTGTACGCAATCTGTGTACTGAGCCGAATCGGGCCACACCCAGTCGTCGTAGCCCTGGTCGTATTCCGATTGAGCATATTGCTTCAGGTAACCAGTAAGAAAGTCTGGAACCGGTGCAATGTAAGTTCCCATGGGATCATCACTGCACTGCTTGTACCCATGCTCGAAGACCGAAAAGACAATCACATCAACATTGTTACTAAGGTGGAAAGAAGAAGGTTCCAAAAGACAGAGTAAGGGACACGTTCAATGTCAGCTTGTGAAAGAAAGCCCATTCGATCGGCACGTAACCAAGCTTTAGCAAATTTCAACATCTGATTGACTCACTATACGATACATCGCTTCGGCAGGATTGCGTATTCTGTCCAGTACTTGATGTAGTCGCCTCCATTAACATAATCGTCGGTTGCCGCGTATGCATTGTACTGATCATCGTAATTGTAAGCATCTTCTGCCCGCGCGTTTCGTCTTGAGAATGTTAGACACAGAAGGAGAAGCAGTGATCGCCACATTGTATTTGGAAGGGCCATTTTTCTTGCTGTTGTACGTCGTGTAGATTGGTGTTTCAGGTACTAGCTAGTACTCGTATGGTGTAGTACAGTATGGTGCAAATCCTGAAAGTGGAGATGATTCGGAGCAAACAATTATCGGCACTTGTCTACAATAAACCCGGAGCAACTATTGGTTCATGCAGGGTCCTTTCTGTACAACTTTTTCTTCTACAGGAAGAAGTAACAAGATGATACAACTGAACAGTGTTTGGGTTGTCCACAGGATACAGTTGATCGAGTATCGTCAACAGGGTATTATAGCTCAAAAAATAGTGATAATCGCAATGTTGATGACTTTGATGTGTTGTATCGGCTTATGGAAAGCGTGTTGGCTTGTTATTATGTAGCCAATGCGGTTTCTAAATAGGGAGAGAGACGTTGATGCGCGCCAGGCTACTCACGTTAACGGGTCCCGTCCCAACGAATGTCCAACGAATGTCCGACGAACGACTTGATGCGCACAGCTGCTCGGTAAAGGGTTTCAAGCAATTAGTTCATGCATGCAGATCCACCACGCTGGATGCTACTAGTACAACAATTATACCCACTATTGACACAAAGAATAGCAGTCTAGCTGACTTCAAAACTGGTAGCTGGCACTGGGCGTATCAGCAGCAAGATCTGGTACAGCTGTCTGTTCATGTTGCTGGAACTGCTGGTGCTGGGGGTTTTGTTCTGCCAAATTCCCGAAAAAGTGTGCAAGTTAGCGAACATGCCACTAGACTGCAGCACTTCCACTTCCTGTTTTCTAGTACACAAGCTCTTAAGAGCTTACCTTTCTAGGCAGCAATGTAAGCGAAAAGGGAGAGGAAAATTAGTGAAATGCCCTCACTTGTTAGCAAAGCTTGTTCTCTCATCCCTCCCATTTCGGAACTTTTTCTCCACTCAGCGTGGCTAGATTCCAAAGAATGTGAAGAATTTGAGGGTCATTGTCATCTTCTGCATAAATTTGCTCAACGATCAGCGCCAGCTGAAAGAAATCGTGCACTTTTTGTCTGTCGCCCGCAACACCGTGCACGGAACCCAACGAGTTCAAAATCTGCGCCACTTCCATGTGAGTCTCACTGCCAAAACGTGTTGTGATTTCCAATGCTTTGGTAAGCTCTTCTTCTGCCAGGTCCAGCTTTTTCTGTTGACTGTGGAGGATGCCGATCATTTTCAGAATGACTCCATCCAGAGCCATTTCTTCCTCACTTCCTCGTCGTTGTCGATCTTCTTGGAGAACGTTTTTGGCGCACAAGATGGCCCCATCAATGTCATCCATTGCAGCCAGCAGGTCTGTGGTTTGAATTTGCAATCGTTGTCCCATGTCAAAATTGACATCTCTTATCACTAGCAGCGCTTCCTCACATTTGTCCAAAGCCGTTTGATCGTCATCTTTGAATTTGTGCATGGTGCCTTGATTGTCGAGACATCTGACCAAGCCAATGAAGCGTTAGTTTTGTTGTTGCACCGATCCATGCCATTTTATATTGAGGGCTGTAAGCACAAAGTTAGTGCATGGCGGAAAGGATAGATAAATTGATGAATGAGGTTGCATGCATGCATTGGGGGCAACCAACAGCAGATCTATTATTGATGGTCGCAAAGAGTTTGTGCCATGGGGAAGCTCCTGCCCTTCCCCCTCGAAAATAGGGGCGCCCCGGGCTAAAGATTGAATTGCTGTTGAAGAGTGAGTGAGCGTTCTTTTTGTAATAAAACGCTGACGTTGCACGGTGGCAACAGTCGACTTTCGTTCTGTTTTTCTCAGTGTTCTTCTATTGTCGCAATGGTGTCGTCGACAATTTAGGTGGTACGTGTCGTCCTTTTCCAATGAGAAAGAGATCCCTTTTGCGAAACGGAAGAGCCCGAGAGCTACTGTACTACATAATTAGTAAGAACACATCTCAAAAAATTGGTTTGGTTTTCTGCTGAAAGACTTGATGGCTTACAATTCCTCCCTTTACTTCTTTTGACCGGCATCGGATCGATCCATCATCTTTGTCGTCAAACAAGAAAGACGAATTAAATCATGAAGCGTCTTACTCGGGCGGTTGGAGTCGTTTCTTTCGTTGTTTTGATCAATGTGTCGTCGAGTTTCGTCTCGCCTTCAGTGACAAGAAAACGAGTTTCCAATGGAGTGAAACCACTACCAAGTGACGGCAGTAACAGTGAGAGTGAATCAACGACGAAACCGTTGGTTACCTTTGAAACGGCTGAGACTCTGAGCACCATCACCAACAACAATGTTGCTGCTGCTGCTTCCACTGTTATGGAGGAGGAGGACATTCCAACAGAAATCACAATGAACGACGAAATCGATGTTGTCGACGACAAAACCACGGATATATCTGCAAATTCCAAAGCGGTGGTAGAAGGGCTCGAGGGCATGACCATTCAAATGGACGAGATCGATTACGGTGGCTACAGTTTGAACGGATACACGGACACCACGGTCTACAAAAATTCTCTTCAAGATAAAAAACCCAGTCTGTTGAGCCGAACTACGGCTTATAACCTAGAGGAGTTCAACGAGGATGGTTATGGTGATATGCGCACGGCAGGAAAACGATCCATCATTGACAAAGCCCTGAAACTACCCTTTCGAATCCTTCAACGCATTTCCAATGGCAAAAAGGTCTGCGAGCCGGGAGCATTGATCTTGGTGCGACACGGAGAAAGCGTATGGAACGCCAACAAGACATTTACAGGATGGAGTGACCCTGACCTTTCGGTGGATGGAGTTCGGGAAGCTGTCTCTTATACACATCTCCGAGCCCACGAGACTAAGGCGAATCTCGTATGCCGTCTTCTGCTTGAAA